>ERZ773022.509-NODE-509-length-31492-cov-6.183287_pt1 | contig 31492 bp, 30 predicted proteins | sample MGYA00580839_ERZ773022 | MGnify/ENA primary metagenome ERZ773022 (study PRJEB29015, sample SAMEA2738020) | human oral metagenome | biome: human oral; feature: human-associated habitat; material: dental | place: China | collected 2044 ... | reverse complement strand
TCGGAAAAAGGTGCACGCTCGCTTGCAGTAGGCATAGTTTTTTCTGCCCTGCTCAATATCGCCCTGATGTTACCGGTGATATTCCTGTTTATCTTTCTGACGGACTATCTGCAGCCCGTCATCGACCCGCAGAATACCGTGATGCACGGTATCTGGTACTATACGGTTATAGCCGTAGCTTTCTTTGTGGTTGCCTACGTCGTGGCGTTGTTGCAGTACAAGAGCACCTTTTCCAATATCTATACCGAGAGCGGCAATCGACGTATCTCGCTCGCCGAGAAGCTTCGTAAGCTGCCGCTGGCGTTCTTCGGCGAGAGGAATCTCTCCGACCTTACGTCCAATATTATGAATGATAATAGTATGATGGAGCAATTGTTTTCGCACGCTATGCCGCAGCTTTTCGCCTCCCTCATCACAACGTCGCTTATCGGCGTCGGTCTCTTCTTCTACCAGTGGCAGTTGGCGTTGGCACTGTTCTGGGTGGTACCGGTGGCTTTTGCCGTTGTGTTGCTTTCGAAGAAGAAGATGGACAGGCTCAATGCCAAATTTCATCACGATAAGCTCGACGTCGCCGAACAGATTCAGTCGGGGCTCGAATGCGTGCAGGAAATCAAAGCCTACAACGGCGAGGCAAAATATCTCGAAGACTTAGACCGTAGCCTCAGTCGTTACGAAAAGAGTCTTACCAAAGGCGAATTTGTGGGAAGTGTCCTGATCAATTCTGCCAATGCGATACTCAAACTCGGTATGGCGACGGTCATCATCGTCGGTGCCTACCTCTTGTCGGTCGGTACGGTAGATGTGTTTACCTACCTTATCTTCCTGATGATATCGGCAAGCATCTACAACCCCATAAGTGAGGTATTCAATCACATTGCGGTACTGACTATTCTCGACGTGCATATCAACCGAATAAAAGAGATGGAGTCGATGCCCGTACAGCAGGGAACAACCGATTATTCGGTCGATAACTACGATATAGCATTTGACGGTGTCGACTTCTCTTACGAGACGGGCAAACAGGTGCTCCGCAACGTGTCGTTTACCGCTCGGCAGGGCGAGGTAACGGCGTTAGTCGGTCCCTCGGGCGGTGGCAAGAGCACATCGGCTAAGCTCGCCGCACGTTTCTGGGATATCGATAAGGGCACAATCACCCTCGGCGGGCAAGACATCTCGAAGATAGACCCCGAGGCATTGCTCAAAAACTATGCGGTGGTCTTCCAAGACGTGCTGCTGTTCAACTCGAGCGTCGCCGACAATATCCGTATCGGCAAGCCCGACGCCACCGACGAGGAGATACGCCGTGTGGCAGAGTTGGCTCGTTGCGACGAGTTCGTCAGCCGTATGCCCGAGGGCTACGATACGCTCATCGGCGAGAACGGCGCCGCACTCTCGGGTGGCGAACGTCAACGCATCTCCATCGCCCGAGCTCTGCTCAAAGACGCCCCAATCGTGCTGCTCGACGAAGCCACCGCCAGCCTCGACGTGGAGAACGAGACCAAGATACAGGCAGGCATCTCGGAACTGATACGCAACAAGACCGTGCTTATCATCGCCCACCGTATGCGAACCGTCGCCAATGCCCACAAGATAGTGGTGCTCAAAGACGGTACGGTTGCCGAGCAGGGTACTCCCGCCGACTTGATGGCTCGTGGCGGCGAATTTGCCCGTATGGTAGAGCGGCAAAGGGAGGCTTCTTAATGGAAATTACTTATTTGAAAACAAAATATATTTATAAACTTTTAAATCAAAAAAGAGATATGAGTGAACAATCAATGAACAGTATCCAAGGTCATTGGGCTTTGGCTAAAATGGGTAAAAAAGTACTTCGTCCGGGAGGTAAAGAGTTAACTAATAAGATGATAAACAAGCTCGGCATAACTACGTCCGACGAGGTGGTGGAGTTTGCACCGGGGCTTGGGTTTACGGCTAATATAGCGTTGAGTCATAGACCAAAGACTTACACAGGAATAGAACTCGACAAGAAAGCTGCTGCTATTTTACAGAAAAAAATAAATGGGCAGGGACGTAAGATAATTGTAGGTAATGCTGCTCAGACGACTTTGAACGACAGCTCAGCCGACAAACTCTACGGCGAGGCGATGCTTACAATGCAATCCGATAAGGATAAACGCAAGATAATGAAAGAAGCCGCTCGTCTACTTCGCAAAGACGGTTTGTACGGCATACACGAGATAGCTCTTATCCCCGACGATATTGCAGATGACCTCAAAGACAATATCCGTCGTGGAATGTCGAGAGCGATAAATGTAAATGTACGCCCCCTTACGATGAACGAATGGAAGCAGATGTTGCAGGAGGAGGGTTTTGAGATTGTCTGGGTAGACACTAATCCGATGCATCTGCTGAAAACAGGTCGTTTGTTAAGCGATGAGGGCTTGTGGCGTTGTCTGAAAATAACCTTCAATATTCTCACACACAGCAAAGAACGTAAGATAATCCTGAATATGCGTAAAGTATTCAAGCAATACGAAAAACATATGTGTTCCATAGCTATTGTGGCAAAGAAGATATAAATCATGGCTTAGATTACAACGAATTGGTTGTAAGGCATTGGTTTTATAGATACCTGTCATGCTGTGTGTACTCAATCGCCCACCGTATGCGAACCGTCGCCAATGCCCACAAGATAGTGGTGCTCAAAGACGGTACGGTCGCCGAGCAGGGCTCTCCCGCCGAACTGATGGCTCGTAGCGGCGAATTTGCCCGTATGGTAGAACGGCAAAGGGAGGCTTCTTAATGCAGATTACTCATTAAGACTCAAGATAACAGCCGAGGAATGAGCGAGTTACGATTAGTAAAGGTAAGAGGGAGTACACCGACACACTTTTTATCTACATATTAAGGAGTGTGAAGTGCTAAGTATGCACGAATATGACTGAAAAAAATATCTATATGAGAGTGATTTAGATATAATTGCAAAAATCAAAATTTATACATAACTTTACTCGGAAATTTCAGCAAATACAAACATTAACTAGTCTTGAACCTAAAATAAAAATATGGTATGAAAAAAGTAATTCTAATACTAAGTATTATATGGTTTTATTCAATTACTTACAGCCAAGACTCTCATTATTTAGAATATCAGTCAAGTTTCAATAATAAAGAAATGCAATCTGAACTCAAAAAACAGATAATGCCAGATAGCATTAATATTGATTCGCTTTTTGAATGTTGTTTAAATGCCAATTTATATAAAGAAGGTTTATCATACTATCAAAAACCAATATTGTTTCATAATATCAATTCTTTATTGCATCATTATTTTGAAAAATTTGACAAATCATTAGAAAGCGAGAAAACCGTACTTACAAATGACGATTATGCGTTTTTTAGGCTGTTTAATACATTAGCTAAATGTAAATATATTCAATATCATTACGCTCTTATTTATGATATCACACCAACATCTGTATATAATATGAAAAGATGGTATAAAACCAATATTGATTGCCTAAACTTAGACAGTCTAAATAGAATATTATTAATAGACTACTATAATGCTGTTTGTCTTTTTTTAGATATTTGTTACGACGACAAAATACTAATTGAATCTATGCTATTATATGAATATGAGAGGCTATACAACAATATTTTAATAAATAATTGTAATAACGAAATAGATTCAATATAACTCTACGAAAAGATCATCCTTGTAAGTTATTTTGATACAACAAGAAACAAGCTAATAAAAGTAACGCTCATTTTAAAAGAGAAAAGCTATCCGTATGTGGTAGCTTTTTTTCAATTCAAAATATTTCAGCATAGTCATAGCTGTAGACAACGACAAAATAAAATATTAATTTTGCACTGCGAAAAAACGTATTTCTGGATACGATGGATATAAGAAGAAAACCCGAGTGGTTGAAGATAGATTTTAGGAGCGACAATAGCTATTCGCTCGTTAGCCGGTCGCTGAAAAAGAACTGCCTGCATACGATTTGTATCAGCGGGCGATGTCCGAATCTGGCAGAATGTTGGAGTAGAGGCACTGCCACTTTTATGATTCTCGGCGATATATGTACTCGTAGCTGCGGCTTCTGCAATACCAAAACGGGCAGACCGCTGCCGACAAACCCCGAAGAGCCTAAGAGGCTTGCCGCTTCGGTCAGAGAGCTCGGTATCAAACACGTCGTACTGACCTCTGTCGATAGAGACGACTTGGCAGACGGCGGAGCCAACCATTGGGCAGAATGTATCAGAGCCGTCAGAGCAGACAATCCGCAATCTAAGATAGAGGTGCTTATACCCGACTTCAAAGGCGATACGTCGATGGTAGACATTGTACTTGAGGCTTGCCCCGATGTGGTGGCTCACAACATAGAGACGGTACGTTCGTTAACGCCTAAGGTGCGTAGTGCAGCCAAATACGAGGTCAGTCTTGCCGTCTTGCGACATATTGCCGACAAGGGTTTTAGAGCCAAGAGCGGAATGATGCTTGGGGTGGGTGAGAGCGAAGACGAGATATTCGCTACTTTCGACGATCTTTTGGCTAACGGTTGCACGGTGCTCACCATAGGGCAATATCTGCAGCCGACAAAGCGCCATCTACCTGTGATAGACTACATTACCCCGCAGAAGTTCGACGAATACAAGGCAGAGGCTCTCCGACGCGGATTTACCTTTGTCGAGAGCGGTCCTCTCGTACGTTCGTCGTATCACGCCGAGCGCCACCTTGACGACCAACGCTTACCTCAATAGTCGGGCAAGTTCGGCTCGCTGCATAATGTCTGCAAGGCAATCGGCAGCAGTGCCGTTGTTGGCTACGATAAGGTCTGCCTTACAGTAATATCTGCTACGAAGTGCGAGTGTGGTGCGGATATATTCCGAGAGTTCATCGGCATTTTTATTACAGATAAGAAAACGGTGTTGTTTGTCGCCGAGCAGGCGGTCGGATAGTGCCTCCTCCGACGATTGCAAGTATATTACTGTGCCGTGCGTGAGCATCTTAGCCATATTATCGCCGAAACAAGGCATACCGCCCCCACAGGCGACTACGGTATTGACGCTGTTGGAGGCGATTATTTCGTCGAGAAGAGCACTCTCCAAGCTACGAAATAACTCTTCGCCCCGTGTGGCAACTACTTCTGCCAAAGGTTTGCCCATACGCTCTTCTATTACGGTGTCGGTATCGACCAAATCGAACCCCAGCCTGTCGGCTAAGGCACTGCCGATGGTCGATTTGCCCGCAGCCATAAATCCTATCAGAAAAATCTTCACTGTTTTGCAATCGCTATAAGTGTCGGCAAAATTAACAAAATAGCACGAAATGCTATTGCCATTCAAAAAAAAGTATTACCTTTGCACCGTCTTTTTCGGAAGATTATGCCCAGATGGCGGAATTGGTAGACGCGCTGGTCTCAAACACCAGTGGATTCACTTCCATGCCGGTTCGATCCCGGCTCTGGGTACCAAGAAAAAAAACTAAGCCATTTAATTTCAAACACTTAGTTTTTTTCTTGTTTTATAAATGTTCCAAAATTGTTCCCATCCAGCACAATTTAATTCCAAAGTTCTATCTTATATAAATAAAAATATCGTATGGTTAGATAAATAATAGATACTACAAATTGTGTAGAGAGGTAAACCTCAGATATATAATATACTAATTGAACATATTGGTTGTGTGGGAGTATTGTAATACTTAACAGAAATAACAATACTATGTATATACATGTCAAAATCAAACGTAGAATTATATAAGCTATTTGTTTATATCCTCTATTTATTTTTAATGTTGTATGATCATCTAAACTCTTTCTTTTAGCTCTCCTTACATTTGAAGGAATTGCTAAAAGCAATGAAAAAAAGACACCAACAAATAATGGAATTGCTACTCCGATAAAGTCATTCATCTTATCAATGCTTTTTGATATGCAATCATTATGACTAAAAACTCCTACAAACGGAATAATTGATGGTATAAAATACCACATCATTTTAAATACTACCTTAGTAGTTCCCTCTAATTTTTGACCGTTAATATTAGAACACAAATAACCTAGAGCCTCTTTATGAATCTCCATAATTGTATATAAAGGTTCAGTTTCCCTTAATTTCTCGCATAATTTGCTCAATTTCATCATCACAGAACTTTTGCATTTTGTCAAAAATAGGATAATTGTCGTTATCTATACACTCTTGTGGCACAACAATATTAGGTATTAATTTAACATCACCTAAGTCTGTTTCTAACGGAATAGTTCTCTCTTCTTTATCCCCTCGTTCATTCAATGTTTGATATGTTACATTATACCTGTAGATATTTTTATCCTCTAAAATAATACCATGTTTAGTCCGGGCATATAATCTTATATCATCTTTATTAATACTAGAAGCCAATGGCAAATTTCCTCTAAGTTCAATTCGAGCAGAAGAGGTCTTTGTATTCGCGGGATCAAAATCAGAAGTTCTATTTATTATTGAAACGGCTATAGGGACACTATCTTTAAGAAACTCTTCCATACGTTTCATTGTTGTCGTTTTCTGTATGTGTTTTTGGACGATAGAAAAACCTCTATCTTTTAATGTTATATACAAAATCTCTTGAATTAATTTTCTAATAGATAAAACTGAATATGATTGAATAAAAATATATCCTGAATTAGATTGCTCCATCCATATTCTTATAAAAAAACGTAAACCAACAATATCTTCTGGAGTTATTTCTTGACGCTCTTCAGTAGATGATATAAGGGACTGCTTTATTCCAGTAATACCGCCATCAATAAGAAAGTCTAGCTTCCTATTAACTATGTCAAATTTAGACTGAAGTAAAATTCCACCTAAATCTTTATCTTCTGTTTTATATAAAGATTTTAAATGATTAAGGAAATCATCGCCAAAGCTCACAAACGGCTGTTCTTGGTCGGGATATGCTTTTTCAAAAAATTCGCCCACACTCAATGATTCCGTATCGCTTTGATGTGTTTCCTTTATGCAAAACGAATACATTCCCAAATTTAGTTTATGCGACATCTTGCTTTCTATGAATTATATATTTGAATAAGGTTTGTTTTAATATCCTTAAACTGGAGGTTTGTGCTTAGTTGAACTGTAAGTCCTGTATTTATTACATAAACAAAAGACTCTTTACGATAATACTTCTCCCCAACTGTCTTTAATGATGTGTCAATAGTATCTGCTTTTGCTAACAAACAAGTAAGTTGATAGTCACGATTTATCTCCTGAGTTTTATTATTAGGATGAGCCTTTGTATTATGCTGTGTTGCCGTTAGCAGTATTAAATTCTCAACATAGTGTGCTATCTGAGGAAATTGTGATTTGGGAAATATGTGATGAACTTGCGTCGCTTCACCATTGCTCCAGCTATCATTCACTTCACTAACCGTATGTATTTTTCTTATCAGCGCAATTGCTTTCTGTACATAGTACATATTAATTATCTCTTGTTTTTCATTCTTCTCTGGCGTCATAGCCTCTTGACGAGTTATAGTTTTATCCTTATCCATATCTCGCCAGTTCTTTTTGTTATACATCAAATCAGAATAATAGATAATCTTACCATTACTACCGCGTAAATGATGTTCGACTGCATATACATTAAAAACCTTGTGGAACATACGCCTAATGTCCAATCGTGAATGCGATGGAGTGTTGCCGTTTATTAAGCGGTAGTATCTATCGTATATTTCATCTCTTGCAGCGACCGGATTTGTAACACTATTGCTAGAATATTCTTCAAAGTGCTTCATAAAGCCACTATCTGACATTACTTTCATAAAATAGCAATACAAGAAATTGTATGAGTTCCTGTCCTTGCGCGAAATATAATCTAATAAATCTTCATTGGCAACAGAGAACGTCAATGTTCCACCAACCATTTCAACATCAAGAATTCGAGCGTATGCCAAGAGTTTCAATGGTTGAGATAAAACCTTGTTATATTCGTTGTATGCGTTCTTATCGTTTGCCCATGGTTTATTAAAGACTACTCTTGTGTTCTGAATAAAATACTGTGTTTCCCATATATCATTTATAACAAACACTGGTTTTGTTGCCACCATATTCATAACACAATCTGCCATAAAGCATACTATGTCAGGAGTACACTTTTGGTCCACAAATCTAGCATCATGTGATTTACGTATATCCAAATCAAATTGGCTAAGATAATCGTTGATTACATCTCTCATATGTTTTGCTATTTAAGTTTTCCAAAAAAGAAAACAGAGTTATTATCAATATTAAGTGAACGTGTACCTAAATTCCTTGCTATTGCATAGAATTTAGTAAATTTATCTGTAGCATAAAATGATAGATCTTCCTTTGTTATAATCTTATCATTGTTTGCCAAAGAAAGAATTGCAACAGAACCATCGGCAATGCACCCTTTGGGGAGAAAGCACGCTCGTGGGTTATATGTCAAGTTTGGAAGCAGGACACAATTTGTTTTGTTCAGAAACTTACTAACATCCAGCCCATCTAAATTATCCACATAACTGTCATAATCTGGAATATCAATAATTTGATTATCACCAATATTTCTTGACTTGAGAACTCTTACCTGCCCTTTTCCTTTTGTCAAAGACTTGGTTATAACTCTATCTCTATATGCTTTGAACACATTAAACTCCATTTTATCTGCAACTTTATCAAAATCTTCGTTACGATATATTATCCAATAAGGAAACTTTGTATCCATAAGGTAGGATTGCTGCTGTACTATAATCTTTTCCGTAATATAAGATTCAATAATAGTCTGAGCAGGCTTTCGCAGTGTTTCAATAACAAAATTTATAGTTTCAATCTTAACATTTTTGAACCCTTTTTCTCCAAAATCAATAATATGAGAAACCCTTTTTTTACTCATTAATTGACGAGTTTTATTAAACTCAGGAGCATTTATCAAACTTTTAGGTACAATTAATGATACTACATTTCCGATTCTCATAGACTTTTCTATAAAAAAAGAAAATATGTTATTTGTATCAGTATTGTAGGCTTCAGCTTTATAAACAGATAGTAACTCTTTTTCCTTTGTCAGTTTTTTATAAGGAGGATTTCCAACAACCACATCATACTTCTTCTCAAAACAATTAGTAAGAAAGTCTGCATGAATATAGTTTATGTGTACATTATTAGGGATTTTTTTATGATTGACTAAAGCCTTAAGCACTTCAAGGCTGTCATTATCAATATCCACAACATCTATGTTTACAGAGGGAACGTCCGCATACTTTTGAATAAGCATGGGAATAAAGTTGCCTACACCAACAGAGGGTTCCAAAATATTAATTTCTGTAAAGCCTTTCGCTTCTGGTAGGTTCTCAACTACAGTAAAGCAAATATCTTGTCTAGTATAATATGCTGCATTATTATTCCTATTAGCGTTTGCTAATTCTGCAATTTTTGATAGTTCGCAGAAACGGTATCTTGTAGATTTATTGATAAAATCTACAAGATTTACTTGAACATCAAGCTGCTTTAGCTCTATCAAGTCCTTAATGTCTTGCTCCGTCATATCAACACGACATGAAAACTTGGATATTTTGTGCGCTATCTGTCTAAAAATAATGGTAGGCACAGCCTCTCCTAAATTTTGTCGTATATTCATTTCTTCCTTTTTAAGGAATGCTTCTTTTTCTTTTATTGGCAATTTGTTCAGTTCGTCAAAAGGAATATCACTCCATTGAAAAGATGCAGGAACGGACATCATAAGCATCACTTCACGAATACTGAAAACCCGATTATCCACAGGATGAACAGTATTTTGACTTGCCATAATATCATTACGAGTATGAATACATGGTGCAACTTTATCCCAATATTGACGTGTATATTTGTCCCCATTCTTCTGAGCATTATAAACTATAACTCCATTCTTTATGGTATGGGGTATCTTGGTTATGTCAGTATTGTCAAAAGCTGACTGCCCCTCTTTTATATCGGCAATCCATGCTTCCATTCTTGGAGAATATTTTCTAAAATTGTGATAAATATCATTTTCAGAAATCTCTCCCATAGTTCTTAATGATGGTAAATTACCTATTATCTGTCGTAAGGTTCGCTCAGGCTGTCTATCAGGAAATAGATCATAAGGGGTAATTTCTCTTAAATCTTTTCTTACCCCAATGACTAAAGTTCGTGTTCTACTTGACGGATTACCATAATCCTTAAAGTTCACAACCTTGAACAGCACATTATACAATCCCCCAAGATTCAACTCTATTGCATTTCTAATAGTCTTATCTTGACCATCAACATCTGTACAAATAGATGTAAGAAATGCACGGACATTCTCGAATATGAAAAATTTTGGCTGTATCTGGCTAACCATTTTTATAGATTCAACAACCAAAGAATTCCTTTTCAGTTCATCTTTCTTCTTATGATTTGCCACAGACATACCTTGACATGGTGGTGTCGCAACGATTACATCCAAATCCTTAACATTAAAATTTCGTTTCCATAAATCTAATTCCTCGAACACTCGGTCTCGTGTTTCTTTTAGGGTCATATCTCCACAAATATATCCACTGTCGTAAGCGCATTTTTGGTTATATTTTTGTATCTTTAGCCTACGTTCAAGTAATTCTACTGTGGCAATACAATAAAAATTCTCTTGTTTGAAACCGTAACATCCCACACCAGCACTACTGAACAAACTGACATAGGTTTTCAGCCCATATGGAGAACGGCTCTCTGCAACTATAGTGGGCTCCAGATTTGTTGGATTATATTTTCTTTGTAACATCACACTATACGTTTTAAGTTTTCTTTGACAACAGATAAAACATTTATAGCAACTTGCTTCTCTGGAGCCACAATATCGGAAACTTTATCGGCAAGCCATAAGACTATCAAGTCTTCTTGCTTGACATGAAATAGCCCCGACAGGATGCACACCTGTTCTCTTTTAGCTTTCCTTTCTCCTTTTTCTATCTTGCAATAAGTCGCAGTGTCAATATCAAGTGCTGCTGCCAAATGGCGTTGTGGCAGCTTATATTGCATACGCAACTCTTTTATTCGTTCAGAAAATAGCATGTTACCTACTTATGTCTTGACGTTATTTGGCGAATTTACAACTTTTATTTGAGTAATCTGTGGTTTTTCTTATTTATTTTTATTGCTGTCCGATAAAGTTTTTTATTGGATAAAAAAACAGGGCTGATTTCTTTGTAGAAGTCCAGCCCCTTTTGTTTAATTTTGCTTGTAGCATCAAAAAACAGAATCAAACAATTTCCGAAAGTAATCATTTTATCGTACAACAACAATCATTTTTCCCCGACAATAAGAGTATGTCGCCAACCGATATATGCCCTTTTATACTAAAAAATCTTATTTATACCTGATAGTTCGTCCGGGACGTATCACTGTGGTACGGCTTATGTGGTTTAGCTTACAGAGTTTTGTTACGGTAATACCATAACGTCGTGCTATCTGCGATAGAGTCTCGCCGCTGCGTACGCGGTGATATGAGCGCTGCTTAAGCCTTTCGATATCGGTTTTGTGTTTGAATGTCTCGTTTTTTGTGATACAATAATTCGAAGCGAGACAAGTTTCAGACGAATAGTCTATTATTTTCTTCGTATTGAACGGATTACCCAAAAATCGAAACTCGAAATGCAGATGAGGACCTGTCGAACGCCCTGTGTTACCGCCAAGCCCGATAAGCTCTCCTGCCTTGACCTTCTGGTTTTCTACTGCTATCGTCTGCGAAAGGTGGGCGTAGAGCGACTCCAGACCGTTGTTGTGGCGGACGACGATATAATTACCATAGCCGTGTGCGTCATAAGAAACGATACGCACGGTGCCGTCAAAGACCGACACTATCGAGTCACCTACCTTGAGTCCTATATCCGTGCCGTAATGGTAACGGCGACGGCGTGCCCCAAAGTCGGAGGTGATCCGATTATTGCTCTGGCGTCTGATAGGAAAGATGAAGCCACGACAATCGACCCAAGTGCTATCGGGTAGGTCGTCGATTCTTATCTTATACGGATTGATAAACTCTGACGTCCAAGACAGTCCGTAGAGGTCTTCTGCCGGCACCTCAAAATCTTCGTCAATGTCTTCTCCGAACTCGTCTTGCGACTCCTCAACAAATCCATTGTTTTTAAGCGGTGGCAACTGTCCGTAAAACGCCTTATAACTCTCGTGGCCCACGAGGTCGTCCGAGGCTGTAAGGATATCGTTATGTGCGTTAGAGGTTTTCTTTTGTTTGTGGGTGTTGGTCTGCGCTATTGCCGACAAGCCCGATACGAGCAGTACTATGGCAACGATAATTTTCGATAATCTCATAATGTTCTTTTCTTGAATAATAAAGTTTTTAATTAGTCCCTTTCGGAGAAAATGGCATCATCCACCTGTCAAGAAGCTGGGAATCAGCCTTTTATTCACATGTTTTCTCCCAATATAAATAAAATCAGAATGCAAACTTAGAAAAAATATTTTTAATATCCAAATTTTTCGACTCTTACGCCAAGCGGTCGAGTAGCAAACTTTGTAAAAAATATTAGCTCCTGCGTCGTATTGCAGCCACTATAAGCCATACTCCTGCCACTGCGAAAGGAATGCTAAGCATCTGCCCCATATTTATGGGTAGTAATGGCGTATAGCACTCTTGATTCTCTTTGATAAACTCTATAAAGAAGCGAAACACGGCTACTCCCGTGAAAGCAATTCCCATCGATAGCCCTCGAAGACGATGTTTATTGCCGTAGGCTCGGTATATAAACCACAGCAGTACGAAGAGAGCAAAGTACCACAACGCCTCGTATAGTGCCACCGGATAACGCTGTATATTGTCGGCATATTTGAATACGAAAGCCATCGGCGAAGCTGTCGGTATGCCCAGTATCTCGGAGTTCATCATATTGCCGAGGCGGACAAAACTGCCCGTAAGCGGAGTAGCTACCGCAAATATATCGCACACTTCGAGATAATTGAGTCCGTTGCGACGAGCGAATATAGCCAGAGCCACCATAAGCCCCACTACCCCACCGTGAGAGGCAAGTCCCCGAAATCCGCCAAACACCATCTTACCACCCTCTTCTTCGATAGGCAAAAATATCTCCGCCAAGTGCGAAGCATAATACATAGGGTCGTAAAAAAGACAATGAAAAAGCCTCGCTCCTATCAATATACCTACAAAGGCATAAATCAGATAGCTCTGACTCGCCGTATATCGACGCATAAGATGTATTACAGCCATACCGCCGACCAAAAGCCCCAATGCGAAGAATACTCCATACAAATGTATCGGTATCCCCGCCACATAGAGGTCGGGTGCAACATCCCACACGATATATTGCAAGCAGCCTATCATCTACGAAAAAAGTCTGTGCTCGTATTCGGAGATAGCACTCTTCCACTCCTCCGAAATGGGTTTCGACTCGTGCGTTGCTTGGTCGAATCCGACCATTACGGTCTTGCAAATACACTTTACGGTATCGGTCGGTACCTCTACGATACGCTGCACAAGCGTGAAACTCTTATTGCCTATCGACGACACTGCGGTCTGCACCTCTATATTGTCCGACAAAAATACGGGCGACAGAAAGTCTACTTCGGCGTGCACTACCACCACATCGATATCTTTCGTATCGATATGCTTACCACGCACAGTCTTGAAGTATTCGGTCTTACCGAGGTCGTAAAAAGAGAAATACACCGAGTTGTTGATATGCCCCAAAGCGTCGGCATCGTTGAACCTCAGCTGTACGGGCACTTTGTGGTTGAAAACAATATCTTTCATCGTAGGGCAGAAGACTATTTATTGTTATAAACAAACACTTCTTCTATCGCCTTACCCACCGTAGCACTCGGCATCTGTATCTTCAACAGAGCAGCTACTGTAGGAGCAATATCGGTCATATATACCTCTCTGACCGTCTGCCCGCTTGGGATACCCTTTCCGAAAAATATAAGCGGTATATGCGAGTCGTACGGGTTCCATAGTCCGTGTGTAGTGCCTTTGGGTGCCGATTGTGCACAATAATGCGGTTTCAATATGAGTTGTATCTCGCCCGAATGTTGTGGATTGTAGCCGTTTATGATACGCTCTTTGATCGGTGCAGGGATAGAGGCTTGGCTTACCTTCCGATTCTCTACTACATACATTACTGCATCTATGTTTTCGAAGAAATCGATACAAGCCTTTATTATCTCTTCCTTTTTGCTTTCGTTGCGTATCGACGGGTAGTTGAAGTTTACCTGATAGTTGTCGAGCGATAGCACTATATCTTTTTTGCCAAACGATTTACTGAGGTATTTATTGAGGCTGTCGCACATTATATATTTATTCCACGAAGCAGCTTCTACCTTATTGTCCGACAAAAATTGTACGTTGTGTGCCCCTCCGTGGTCGGCTGTAATGAAGACGATATATTGGTCTTTACCTACTTTGCCGTCGAGGTATTCGAGCAACGATGCTATATCGCGGTCGAGCCTGAGATATGTGTCTTCCGTCTTTATCGAATTAGGAGCATATCGGTGGCCGACATAGTCGGTAGCCGAAAAACTCACTGTCAGAAAGTCGGTAACATCGTCTACACCAAGCTTATAATACCTTATAGCCTGCTTAGCAAAGTCGGCGGTGATAGTATTGCCCCAAGGCGAATCTTTGAGTAATCCGTAGTTGTGTTTTCCGCTGTCGAATAGCTTACGGAAGTCGATAGGGAACTGGATCGTAGACTTATCGCCGAGATATTCCCATTCGTAACGCACATCGGATACGCTTTGTGTGTATGTATTGATCGGATATAACGTCGTCCAAGGCTTATCGATATACTTTCGTACATTGTCGGAAGAGTTGTACTTCTCCACCCACTTAGGTAGCGAATCCATGTACCACGACGAGCTAATCCAATTACCCGTATTCTCGTCGAGCCAAAAAGCAGCGTTTGCCATACGTCCGGCGGGAAATATCGCTCCTCGGTCTTTGAGCGATACGCCTACTACTTTAGCTCGAAAATTGGTAGCCAGCCTCAGCTCGTCGCCGATAGTAGTAGTCCTTAGATTTACGGGCGACGACTGCCCCGCCTTCGAACTGTCGGTACCAACGGCGTGCACGTTTTCGTCGTAAGTAGCTCCTACCGACTTGCCGTATTTCTGCACTATGAAGTCGTTGCCTACTATGCTGTGTATGCTCGGCACCGAACCCGTGAATATCGAAGCATGACCCGCTGCGGTAACGGTCGGGATATAGTTTATCATCGTATTCTGGCAGTTGAATCCTTCGTTCATAAGCCGACGAAAACCTCGCTCCGAATAACGGTCGTAATAGCGATACAGATAGTCCCACCTCATCTGGTCTACCACTATGCCCACTACGAGTTTGGGGCGTTCCTGCGCATAAATCGAAGAGTAACACGATATTACTACAACACACAATATCGCTTTAAGTATCTTATATTTGTTCATATTAAATAGGGTGAATTATATGGTTTATAAAATAAATAATCGGCTCTTACAAAATAGTCTCCAAGCATATATAACTATATTTGTAGTCCCCGATTTAGAGCCTTTTGGGGGACTCGAACCCCCGACCTACGCATTACGAATGCGTTGCTCTACCAACTGAGCTAAAAAGGCAACAATTTACAGAAGTGTATAGACGATATTACTTCCCAAAAGTTTAATCTCATATCAAAAACGTATTCTCGGCTGGTCGGTTTTACCATGTTCGTCGGCATGCTCGTCTTCTTTCGGATTTATCTCGAGCAACTCTACCTCAAATATCAGAGTCGAATTTGGTTCTATGGCTCCGCCGCCTGCCCCCTGCTCACCGTAAGCAAGTTCCGAAGGGATGTAAAACATAAACTTCGACCCTACGGGCATAAGTTGTATCCCTTCTACCCAACCTTTTATTACATTACTCAAAGGGAACGTAATAGGCTCACCGCGTTGATACGAACTATCGAATACTTTTCCGTCGATAGTCTTACCCTCATATTGCACTTTCACTTTGTCATCGGCAGTAGGTTTAGCTCCGTTCCCCATACGAATCACCTTGTATTGCAAACCCGACGGAGTTACCACTATTCCCTCTTTTTTAGCATTTTCAGTGAGAAAATCTTTCTGTACCTTAGCTTTCTCCTTGTTGTTCTCTTTCACAAGGCTGTCGAGCATAGCGAACGCATCTCTCAGCTGTGTCTCGTTGAACTGACTCTTATCTTCGGAAGCCTCTTTGAGTCCTTTTATCACCCACTTCCAATCGAGTTTTATACCATACTGCTCGGCATTTTGTTTGAGTCCGCTAAGCATATTTACACCGAGTGCGTACGAAGTAATTTCGGTTACCGTCTTCGGGGCTACTACGACAGCAGTCGACGTTTTTTTCGATTTCTGTGCATACGTCGCCGTTACACAAAGTATGGCAATAGTAATTAGTGCTAATCTTTTCATCTCGTTTTATTTATTATGTGATTGATTTATTAAAATATCTTTGTAGGTATTCAACAGTTTATGTGCTGCTACGAAAGGTGTTATCTTATTTTGCAAAAGTTCCTTCTCTACTTCGAGTAACAATATCTCTATCTGCTTGTTGTTGTAGAAATTATTTTTCAGATACTGCTCTATAGTCTCGTACATCCAATACTTAGACTGAGTCGAACGTTTTGTAGTAAAATATCCGTTTTTCTTGGTGAAATCGACATAATCTTCTACCATCTGCCACAGTTTGTCGAGTCCGATATGCTCGTAAGCCGAGCAGGTCTGTACTCGTGGCGACCACCCCGAAGGTGGCATTGGAAATAGATGCAAAGCATTGGTAAAATGGCTTTTGGCAATATTAGCCTTATCGATATTGCTACCATCGGCTTTGTTTATAACAATGCCGTCTGCCATCTCCATTATACCTCGCTTTATACCTTGCAGTTCGTCGCCCGTACCTGCGAGTTGTATCAGTAGAAAAAAATCTACCATAGAGTGGACCGCTGTCTCCGACTGCCCCACCCCTACGGTTTCGACAAATATCACATCGAAGCCTGCCGCCTCGCACAGTATGATGGTTTCCCTCGTTTTACGAGCCACTCCGCCCAACGAACCTGCCGAAGGCGAAGGGCGAATAAACGCATTACGATGTGTGGATAGTTGTTCCATACGTGTCTTATCGCCAAGTATCGACCCCTTGCTTATAGAGCTGCTCGGGTCGATAGCAAGCACAGCCAACCGACTGCCTTTCTGTACGATATCCATTCCCAAAGCATCTATAAGAGTACTCTTACCTGCGCCGGGCACTCCGGTGATACCCAATCGTATCGAATTGCCCGAATAAGGCAAACACTTCTCTATCACCTGCTGAGCCATCTCGTAATGAGCCTCTATCGAACTTTCTATCAACGTAACTGCTTGGGAAAGAATGGTTATATTACCGTCGAGGATACCTTTCACATAATCGTCTACCGAATAATGAGGACGTTTTTTAAGCTTATGAAAATAGGGACTACGCACCGAAGGAGGTACTCGCAGAGCCCTCTGTATCCTCAATCCCTGGTAATCGGGACTCTCCTCGGGATGATGTTGATAAACGTCCATATCTTTTGTCATAGTGATTAGTTATTCAAATTTAGTTTTAAATGCCAAAGCAAACATTCTCATCCGCTTTACCATAGCTACCAACCCGTTCGAACGTGTCGGCGACAGATGTTCGGTAAGCCCTATTTTATCGATAAAAAACAATTCGCTTCCCAATATCTCGTCGGGGGTACGCCCCGAAAGCACTCTGATAAGCAGAGCCACTATTCCTTTTACTATTATAGCATCGCTTTTTGCCTTGAAATATACTTTACCATCTATATATGAGGCTATTATCCATACTTTGCTCTGACAGCCCTCTATCAGATTCATATCGGTCTCTTCTTCGGGCGGAAAGTCAGACAACGAATTGCCTAGGTCTACTATATACTGGTATCGGTCGAGCCAATCGTCGTATATCGAAAACTCCTCTATTATTTCTTGCTGTACTTCGTTGATAGACATTGTATTTTTCTGTTTAATAATTTTTTCTCAATGGGCAACGCCATAAGTCCTACCTACAAAATAGTTTTCTTAAGTTTCTCGCTTTTAGATATTTTCTTCAAATATCTTCTCACACATATACCTCTTTTCCCCACTTTATATTTCGATGCTATTATCTCATTATCGTTATTCATTGCAGCATAACAAAAGTATCCTTCGGCATTTTTTACTATTACATACCCATCTATCGATGTGAAATAGTGTTGCCTCTCGTCGCCAAAAAGCCGAATAGTGATGGTATCTCCATTCGGCTGTGCCACTTTTATCGGATATGGCGTAGCCGGTACACGACTTGGCGACTGACCAAACATATAAGTGCTTAGTCCAAAGCCGCAAAACAGCATCAACATTAATATCTTTTTCATACAATCACCTATTTATCAATCAAATAACGTAGGACTATAGTTATACAGTTGTTGTAACACCGATTTTATTACAGTCTCTCTAAAAAACTTACTTTTACTGGCTATATTGTTTTTCGCACAAAAACTCTCAATGAATCTATTTTCTTCATCGTTCAAAGACACTACTACTCTGTGACAACGAGGACATTTGCGATTCTTAGTCGTAATTTTACTCATCTATACACTGCATAAATCGGAGTGCAAATTTACAAAAAATAGTGTATTTACAATACACATACTCAAATTTACAGTTGTCGCACAACTTTTTTAGCAACCAACGACTTATCTTTCTACAATTGCCCTGCCTCTACAAGTACAATTACACGCTCTATTACAGCATCCTCTTCTTTTGTACCGTATTTTGTTTTTAGGTCTGCTCCAAGCACCAAGGCAAATACCTGCCAAACCCCTGCACTAAACGACCCACGATATGCCTTGATAAGCTCGTAAGAAGTGTTGTTGGTCTCTCTATCGAGCAGACGTATAATTAGTTTGCCCTGATTCAGAGTGAGGTCTTTAAACTTGGTTTCGTTCTCTTTGTATATGCGTTTTTCGAAATTCTTCATATATGCATCGCGACTTGCTTTGTCGGGCATCGACATCAGGGCTTCATTGGTCTTGTCCATCACCTTACGGATATGGCGTACATAAGGCAATACTACCTTTACATCGCGTACCGTACGCCAATAAAACTGCTCCTCTTTCTTATTCTTGAATTTCAGAGGCGGATAGCAATAGTATGTCGGTAAAACGAAGAAAGGTATCGTATCGTTTCCTACTATAATAGCCTGAACCACAGACAACGCCGGCTCTGCCGAGTTCGACTGACCGTAGACCGAGAAGCTACCGACGGCAAACGCCGCTACTACTACTAACACTCTAAAAATCTTCATTTTGCCAAATACAACTATTGTATCTTTACATCTGAGAATGTATTAGATTTCACTACGTATCGATAGTTTAATACAAATCAAGCTAATACCGATACACATTTAATTGCTCTGTGTGGATTTTTTATAGAAATCTACTAATTTCACAGCCTCTACTGCCTCTTTTACATCATGGACTCTCAGTATATTAGCTCCATTTAGTAGGGCTAACGTATTTAGCACCGTCGTACCGTTGAGAGCTTCTTGGGGAGTCGTACCCAGTACTTTGTTTATCATCGACTTACGAGATATGCCCGTAAGTATCGGCAGTTCGAAACATTCGAATACTTTTTGAGCGGCAAGAAGAGTATAATTTTGTTCGAGAGTCTTGGCAAATCCAAACCCTAAGTCGATGATAATATCAGACTTAAAGCCAGCCGAACGTAAAAGAGAAATTTTCTGAGCGAAATACTTCAAAATATCACTTACAATATCGTCATAATCAGTCATATTCATCATTGTCGACGGTGTACCTCTCGTGTGCATAAGTATATATGGTACGCCAAGGCGAGCCACAGTATCGAACATCTTTTCGTCGATACTTCCGCCCGAAATATCATTTATTACGTCTATACCATACGTTTTCACCGACTTATATGCTACTTCGGCTCTAAACGTATCTACCGATATGGGAATATCGGGATAGTTTTTGCATATCGTATTGAGTGCTAAGTCGATACGCTGCCATTCGTCGTCTTCGCTTACGTGAGCGGCTCCGGGACGCGTCGAATAACCTCCAATATCTATAATATCAGCACCTTCCGATATCGCTATGCCTACATTCGATACGATATCAGCTTCCGACAATGCTCGGCTTCCTTCGAAAAAAGAGTCGGGTGTAATGTTTACAATTGCCATTATCAGAGGCTTTTCCAGACTTACAACTTGTTTTTTCAATATTATGGTTTTGACTATTTCCATTATCGAGAGTATTATTACTATTTTGCGGCAAAATTAATAAATAATACGTGCCATACGCCCAATACCACATATTTGCCTATTCGATGCTCAAACAATTTTTCCCGACATTATTCCATTATTGATTATAAACATATTACACAAACGGAGCTACACCTTCACCGACGAAATTAGATTTGTTTTTGTTTTTTTAAGACAGCGATTATATAGAAAAATAGTAAATTTGCCAGATAGTATTTATTTAACAGTCACACTTAATATGGGGAAAATTATTGCCTTAGCAAATCAGAAAGGTGGTGTAGGTAAGACTACTACGAGTATCAACCTTGCCGCCTCGTTAGCCTCGTTGGGTAAAAAAGTCTTGGTTGTAGACGCCGACCCACAAGCAAATACTTCGTCGGGATTGGGTATAGATGTAGCAAATATCAAAACAACTATATATGAATGCCTTGCCGACGATATTGATCCCAAAACGGCAATACTGAAAACCGATTTCAAAGACTTAGACCTTATACCGTCGCATATCAACTTAGTTGGTGCAGAGATAGAGATGATAGAGATAGAAGACCGCGAAAAAAGGCTCAAAAACGTATTGAATATCATAAAACCCGACTATGACTATATCCTTATCGACTGCGCCCCGTCGCTCGGACTGATAGTGGTCAACTGTCTGACGGCTGCCGATAGCGTAATTATCCCCGTACAATGCGAGTATTTTGCCCTCGAAGGAATCGGTAAACTACTCAATACCATAAAGATAATAAAAAACAAACTAAATCCAGACCTTAATATCGAAGGCTTTTTGCTCACTATGTACGATTCTCGTTTGCGTTATGCCAATCAGGTGGCAAATGAGGTAAGAAACCATTTCGGCGACTTGGTATTCGACACGATGATTACAAGAAACGTAAAACTATCGGAATCAACATCGTACGGACAACCCGTAATGGTTTACGATAAAGAATCGAAAGGCTCTACCGATTATATCAGATTAGCTAACGAATTGATAGATAGAAACAACAAAAAAAGTCAATAAACCACCATACGATGAAAAAACAAGCATTAGGAAGAGGTCTCAATGCACTGATAAATACCGAAGAGGTAAAGACAGAAGGCAGTACCAATATCAATGAGATTGATATTGAGCTGATTGAGGCTAATCCCAATCAACCACGAACAGACTTCGACGAAGACGAATTGGCAGAACTATCGGACTCCATAAAAGAGGTCGGAATAATCACTCCCATAACTCTGAGAAAGATAGATGAGTCTCACTATCAGATTATTGCAGGTGAGCGACGCTATAGAGCTGCAAAGATGGCAGGCCTCGAGAAAATGCCCGCATACATACGTACCGCCAACGACGAACAGACACAAGTAATGGCTCTGATAGAAAACATCCAAAGAGCAGACTTAAATGCTATGGATATAGCCCTTGGTTATCAGAAGGCTATGACCGATTTCGACCTTACTCAAGAAAAGCTGAGCCATAAAATCGGTAAAAATCGTGCTACTATCGCCAATTTTCTCAGACTGCTCAAGCTACCGGCAGAGATACAGTTGGGGCTCAGAGACAGAAAAATAGATATGGGGCACGCTAAGGCTATCTTAGGACTCAGCGATAATACTGCTGCACAAATAAAGGTATATCACGAAGTCATCAACAACAATCTTACTGTAAGAGATACCGAAGCATTGGTAAAAAAGATATCGCTTAAAGGCGATACCGCTGCTATCGGCAATAACAAGCCTCCTCGTTTTGTGTCAGAAGAGTACACCAAGCTCAAAGACGAGCTCACACAACTCTTTAACACAAGAGTAAGCCTACAATACAACGAGCAAGGTAAAGGAAAAATATCGTTGTCGTTCGATTCGGACGACGATCTGATGAGAATAATGTCGATTTTAGATAAACTTAAAATAGATTGAAGTACAAAATAAGAGTGTTGTTGTTTGTAGCTGCGGCATGCATTGTATCGAGCGATGTGGACGGAATAAATATTTTTTTGTATTCCGTAGATACCGCAGATACAAATATCGACAAAGTATTTACGTATCGAAACGATTCTATTACAATAGTTACCGCCGATACAGTAAAGCAGAGCAACAACATACGCTTAATAAATACCTATAATATAGGCGATAGCATCACTATTGGTATCAAATCGAAGAAAAAACTATTTGTCCCTTCGCCCGACAAGGCAATGTGGTATGGGCTTATTTTCCCCGGACTGGGGCAAATATACAATCGTAGATATTGGAAACTACCTATCGTATACGGTGGATTTGTCGGTTTAGCATACGGTATCAGTTGGCACGATAAATACTATCGGCAGTATCGGCAATACTATAGGGATATTACCGATACCAATCCAAATACAAAAAGTTACGAAGAGCTATACAATAAATACGGCTCAAGTGCCGTTACAGAATCGCAAATCAAAGACTATATGGACAATTTACGACGTTATCGCGATTTATACATAATAGGTGTGGTAGCTTTTTATGCGATAACGGTACTCGACGCTTTTGTAGATGCCTCTTTGGCTAACTTCGACATTTCGCCCGACTTATCTATGAGGGTATCTGCTACAATGTTACCAAATTATGATAAATCGGTAAGTCCGGCTATGAAAGTAAATATTAGTTTCTAAAAGTTTCGTTTATTGTTAAATTTAAAAGTATTCTGAATTAAATGCGTTAAGTTATTATGGCAAGGAAAAGTATTGTATTGTTATTGTTTATAAGTGCCGTCGTATGTGGTAATACGTATGCCAACAACGACAAAAAAAACATTTGGGCTAAGTATCAGCCGATAGCTATCGATACGGTAGTAATAGTACCTACTGATTACGAGAAGGCTATATTCGACTTTATGAACGAATGGTATATAAAAAAAACGGAGTCTTCAAAATGTAAAAGAGATAGCTTAAAGCCAGTATTTTACGACGATAAAACATATATAGATCGTTTGCAAAAACTACCGTATCGTATCGAAATGCCATACAACAACGTAGTACGATTATTTATAAATAAATATGCCGAACGTATAAGGCAAGTAGAGTATATGACCGGACTCGGAGAACGATACTATTTTTCTATATTCGAACACGCTTTGGCTAAGTACGACTTACCCTTGGAACTCAGATTCTTACCTATTATAGAATCGGCTCTTAATCCCAAAGCAATTTCGAGTGCCGGAGCAGGTGGATTGTGGCAATTTATGATCGGAACAGGCAAAATGTATGACTTGGAAATCAACTCTTTGGTCGACGACAGATTCGATCCCAGAAAGTCGTCGGACGCTGCGGCTCGCTATCTGAGAGATCTTTATACAATATACAACGATTGGCATTTGGTAATAGCCGCCTACAACTGCGGACCGGGAAATGTGGCACGCGCCATCAGAAAATCGGGCGGTAAAACAGGGTATTGGGATATCTATCCGTATCTACCAAAAGAGACTCGTGGATATGTACCTATCTTTATTGCAGCAAATTACATTATGAATTATTACAATAAGCACAATGTATGTCCGGCGATACCTGCCTTCATACAGGCAACCGACACGGTGGTAATAAATAAACGTCTTCATCTGATGCAAGTAGCTAATATACTGAATATTCCAATAGAAGAATTGCGGTTCTACAATCCTCAGTACAAACGAGATATAATTCCCGGCGACATAAAGCCTTATAGCATAGTATTGCCAATGAACAAGATTCAGGCTTTCTCAAATAATATAGATACCATATTTGCACACAACGCCGACAATCTGACAAAGAAACAAGTTATAGCCGAGCCCGCAACCGTTAAACACGATAGCATTCAGTCTCATAACAAAAACAAATCGAAATCTCGAAAAAATAAATCGTCGGCTACCACATCGTATAAAGTGCGAAAAGGTGAAAATCTTAGCACTATAGCTCATAAAAATAATACAACTGTAGCAAAAATCAAAAAAGCCAATGGTTTATCGTCCGATAACATAAGAGAAGGTCAACGACTCAAAATACCCAAATAAACAAATAACAATCAGTCAAATACACATATAGTTAACATCAACATAACATACGACCTTTTGTATGATAATCGTATATATTTGGCAATTAACTAAAAAAGACGTACCTTTGCAGACTATTTTTGATAAAATACGATAAGTAGTAATAACAGTTTAATTAATAATAATTTAAATACAAAACACAATGAATTTAAGTAACATCAAACCGGCAGCAGGTTCGGTAAAAACGAACAAAAGATTAGGTCGTGGTGTTGCATCAGGCAAGGGTGGAACATCTACCCGTGGGCACAAAGGTGCAAAGTCGCGTTCGGGTTATTCTCGTAAAATAGGTTTCGAAGGCGGTCAGATGCCATTGCAACGTCGTCTACCGAAATTCGGATTCAATCCTATCTCGAGAACAGAATACAAAGGTATCAATCTATTTGCTTTACAGGCCCTTGCAGATGAAAAGAAACTTAATGCAGTTTCTGTACAGACCCTTATTGAAGCAGGTATGATAAACAAAAAACAAAAAGTTAAAATACTGGCAAAAGGAGAATTGACCGCCAAACTCAATGTAGAGGCTCATGCTTTCTCTAAAACTGCTCAGGAGGCTATCGAAAAAGCAGGTGGAACCGTTAAAATAGTAGAATAATGAAAATTATCGAAACCATTAAAAATATTTGGAAGATAGAAGATCTACGCACAAAACTTGGTATAACTCTCTTGTTTATACTTATTTATCGCTTTGGGTCTTTTATTGTACTTCCGGGTATAGACCCATCGTATCTGGCATCGCTCAAACAACAGACCTCCGGAGGTCTGCTCTCGTTGCTCGATATGTTTTCGGGGGGAGCATTCTCCAATGCATCTATATTTGCCTTGGGTATAATGCCTTATATCTCTGCATCTATCGTGGTGCAGTTGCTCGGTATTGCCGTTCCTTACTTCCAAAAGATGCAAAAAGAGGGAGAAAGCGGACGCCGAAAAATCAATCAGATAACTCGTTATCTTACAGTAGCTATACTACTTTTCCAAGGTCCGTCTTATTTGGTGAACCTCAAAGTACAGATAGGGCAGGCTATGAGCGGGATTCCGGATGCTCTAAATAGCTTCTGGGGATTCACATTGCCGTCGATAATAATACTTTGTGCCGGTTCTATGTTTGTAATGTGGCTTGGCGAACGAATAACCGACAAAGGTATAGGCAACGGTATATCAATGCTTATTATGATTGGTATCATCGCACGCCTACCGCAAGCTATTACACAAGAGTTCATCGTAAAACTCGGCGAAAACGGTGCCGGCGGTCCTATTATGTTCCTTATCGAACTTGTAGTATTTGTAGTGGTAATAGCCTTTGCAGTACTTCTGGTACAAGGCACACGTAAAATACCCGTACAACAAGCTAAAAGAGTGATAGGCAATAAACAATACGGAGGTGTTCGCCAGTATCTGCCTTTGAAAGTGAATGCCGCCGGAGTAATGCCCATCATCTTTGCACAAGCTATAATGATGGTGCCGGTTCTGTTCACTCTCGGCAATCAGAATCCCGGTGGTTTTATACGTGCGCTTATCAATGTAGAAGGCTTTTGGCACAACTTTATATTGGCTCTGTTTATAATTGCATTCACGTATTTCTATACGGCTATCACATTCAATCACAACCAGATAGCCGACGAAATGAAACGTAATAACAGTTTTATCCCAGGTGTAAAACCCGGAAAACAGACATCGGAATATATCGACATGATAATGTCGAGAATAGTACTACCCGGTTCTATTTTCTTGGCTCTCATTGCTATCATGCCTGCCTTTGCAAGAATTTTCGGTATTACTACCGGTTTTTCGCAATTCTTCGGTGGCACATCGTTGTTGATTTTGGTAGGTGTGGTACTCGATACACTTCAACAAATAGAGTCTCACCTACTTATGAGACACTACGACGGACTTCTCAAATCGGGTAGCCGCATCAAAGGACGTTCGGGGTCGATAGCAGCTTATTGAAAGTTACATTTTTAGTTTATTAACAAAAAAGAGAAACCTCTGTGTGATAGGATTTCTCTTTTTTATTTCCCCATGTTTTCGAACTTACTACCCTGAATGGCACCAAGTTCGGTCATTCGCTTTTCGAGTTTGTGTACAAATTCGAAATTTTTTATATTCCAATTCGGAGCTACAAGCCACTCCGCCGGCGACTGCGATATAAATCTATCGAGAGCTATATCAGGCGAGAGATGCTCTATGAAATCTATCAGTAAATCAATATATTCGTCTAAAGAAAACAACCGATAACTATCGGGAGCAGCCATATATCGGCTACACAAAACAGTATCTTTAATTATCTGCAACTGATGGAGTTTGAGTACGTTTATAGGTAACTGCGATATTTTCAGCGCATGCGTCATAATCTCGTCTCTATCCTCACCCGGCAGCCCCAAAATAAGATGAGCCCCCACCGTGATACCTCGGCGTGCAGTCTCTTCGATAGCCCACACGGAATCTTCAAACGTATGACCGCGATTTATCTCTGCCAAGGTCCGATTGCTTGTACTCTCTACGCCATACTCTACCAGCACATAACGACTCTTCGAGAGTTCGGCGAAATAGTCGAGCAAAGGCTCCGACACACAATCGGGACGTGTCCCTACGGCAATTCCTATTACGTCGCTATTCGATAGTGCCCTAAGGTATTTGTTTTTCAATATATTGATACTCTCATACTCATCGGTATGGCTCTTACCTGCTCCGATATAAGTATTCGTATAACTCTGGAAATAAGCTATATACTTTTGCGACTTATATTTACTGAAGAAACGTATCCCCTCCTCTATCTGCTCCTCGATAGATGTAGCCGTATTGCAGTACGACGGCGAAAAACTACGATTATTGCAATAGATACATCCGCCGATACCTTTGGAGCCGTCTCTATTGGGGCAAGTAAAACCCGCATTTACAGATATTTTCTGTACTCGGCAGCCAAACTGTTTGCTCAATATATCGGTGTATTTGTTGTACATACGTGCACTATCGTAAAGTAGAGTACAAAAGTACTATTTTTCGGCAAAAACAATAAAGCGGAAGACCATAAGGTTAAACTAAGTCAAATATTTGTTTGCCTAAAAATTTTATGTATACATTTGCATATTATTAATTTTAATATAATTTAGTCCTACAAAAAAGTATTTATTGAACTGGATGCTAATAGTATTATTAGCCGGATGTAATTTTTACTCGAAAGAGGAAGCTATTATGCACAATGCACCTGCAAAGGCAAATGAGCATAATAATGTAGAAGGAAATGTTAATAGCGATTTGGCGGCTATTGTCGCAGAAAACTTTTTGGAAAGTCAGACCGAAGGTACCGACTTTAAGGTATCGGGTATAGACTCTATTGTGGATTATAAGGGGAGAACTGCATTGTATGTATTTAATTTCTCTCCTAAAGGTTTTGTAATTACGTCGAACAACGTATGTAACGAACCTATTGTAGCATACTCCGACGAGGGTGGATTTGAAAAGATAAACAAAGAAACTCCCGTAGCTCTATTGTATTGGTTGTCAGGCACTATTCTTTTTAATGAGTATATAAGAGAGGATGAAAGTGTTCCTACAGAGGTGATACAAAGTAATATTGTCAATTGGCAAGATAATTCTCCTCATGTAAAAATAGAGATAATCCCCGATAGGATTCGTCACGATTATCTATGTAAAGATAATAATTGGAAAAAAGTTGACTCCAGCCAAACCAAGATAGGTGTGTTTACAACTACAAAGTGGGGACAAGGGGAACTGTATAGTAATTTTACTCCCTACAAATGCCCTGCAGGGTGTGTGGCTGTAGCAGTGGGACAAATAATGAAGTTTCACAAACATCCTAACAATATCAATGATCCTAAATTTAATTGGAATATAATGCCAGATATTGCATGGAATATAAATCAACAAGGAGCAATTAATATAGCTTTACTTCTAAAAGATATCGGCGAAAAGGTGAATATGCGATACGCTCCAAGTGGCTCAGGTGCTTATAGTATAGATGCTCGCAATGCTCTTGTAAATGATTATGGATATTCAAGCTCTGCTAATCTCGCAGATTATAACCATCGTAGAGTAGTTAATGATATTGTAAGTAAACGCTCTCCTATCTATATGGATGGTTTCGCAGAAAAAAAAATATACTATTGGAGATGGTGGTTCGTGCGGTGGCACTATGAACCGTATGAAGTATATTCTGATGGGCATGCGTGGGTATGCGATGGATATAAAAAAATCACAGAAAAAAAATATAGTATAGGATGTGATAGAGAAATATTAGTAACCAGAGAATTTCTATATATGAATTGGGGATGGAACGGATTGTCTAATGGTTGGTATTCTAATAATTCTAGACCTAATAGTAGCAGCGATCCCAATTTTCCATATAAAAGGCAATGTATCTACGATATTCATAAGCCATGAAAAAAGAGAAATATAAAAAAACAAAAATTATTTTATATAATCAACTAAAAAAAGTAATAATATGAAAACCAAGAATTTGTTTATAGGATTGGCTATAGCCACAATCGCTTTATCGTCTTGCAAACAACCTAATGAAGTCAAAGAAAAAAGAGCAACATTGTGGGACTGGGCTTTCTGCGTATACGTTAGTGATATTAACGGAAACGATTTGCTCGACCCGTCGGATAGTAACGGATATAAAATAGACGATATAAAACTATACTACCGCCTTACAGACGGTACGCTATTGGAAGGAAAGAGAGAATATTGGCACCGAGATAATGGCGATTATGAGATAAAATACAAATATGATAGATATATGCTTGAATTTTTATTGCGTCCTATCAACTCGGAAAAATACGCTCAGTGTGATTCGGTTCTATATATAGAATGGAATAAAAACGATAGAGATACCATAAAGTCTATAATTTATAATGGATGGGAAGATCCTGTAAACCACTGTAATATGATAATATGGGAAAAAGTATGGTACAATGGCGAATTGGTTGCCGACGACAATAGAGCAATCTGTTTAGAAGGCTCAAAACCATATCCTACCATAATAAAAAAGGGAAAAAGACGGTAAAGATTTTTGTTACAAAAAAATTAGAAGAAGCAGTTCGCCTCAGTGGCGGGCTGTTTCTCGTTTAAATAAGAGAAATGGCACCGTTTTTTATATTTTTCTCACAAAAAACGTTTGATTATATATTTTTTTTATACCTTTGCCCGCAGAAGTATTTGTATAGAACGTATATGGTATTATGGTAAGTAGGATAAAAACATATTTTCAAAGATTTAAGTCGGCTGTATTGCCTACTTTCAATCTTCAGGTGCTTGCTCTGATTATAGCGGGTGCATTCTGCGGTCTGCTGGCATACCTCGTATATATGTCGAAGGCATACAGTTATCTAAGCGACAATCCCGAAGTGTGTATCAACTGCCACGTGATGGGTCCATACTACGCCACTTGGCAACACAGTTCGCACAAAAACGTAGCCACCTGCAACGACTGCCACGTACCACACACAAGCATTTTTGCAAAATATTATTTCAAGGCTACCGACGGACTCAGGCACTCATACGTCTTCACTATGCGTAACGAGCCGCAACGGATGCAGGCTATCCCCGAAAGTCAGGTGGTCATATACGAAAATTGCGTAAGGTGTCACTCGCAACTCAATCAGGAATTTGTAAAGACAGGTATGCTGAGTAAAGCAGATATAAGACACGGCACGGATAGAGCCTGCTGGGACTGTCATCGCAACGTACCACACGGCAAAACAAGCCTTTCGGGTACGCCCAATGCCATTGTCCCTTACCCCAAAACTCCCGTACCGACTTGGCTGCGTAAACAATTGAATAAAAATTAAATCTATTTATACTATGAGCGAACAACGTAAGAAATTGAAGACCTGGCAAGGTTGGGCTATATTCGGCGGGGCAATGGTATTTGTCTTTTGCCTCGGTCTTTTGGCGGCATCTATAACAAACCGCAGGGCAGAGATAACAACCATTTATGCCAACAAAAAAGATAAGATAGCACGTGGAGAGGCAAAAAACCCGATGTATCAAGGCAATTACCCTCGTGAGTACGAGACGTGGACACAGACAGCCGACACAAGTTTCCGAAGCGAATTCAACGGTAGCCAAGCCGTAGATGTATTGGAGCAACGTCCCAATATGGTGATTTTCTGGGCAGGATATTCTTTTTCGCGAGACTATGCCTCACCTCGAGGACATATGCACGCCATCGAAGATGTTACCCGTACTCTGCGTACAGGTAACCCCGGCATAGACGGCGACGGCGATATACAACCGGCTACCTGCTGGACGTGTAAAAGCCCCGACGTACCGAGAATGATGCAGGCAATAGGAGTAGATAATTTCTACAAAAGCAAATGGAGCCAGATGGGCAGTGAGATAGTGAACCCTATCGGTTGTGCCGACTGCCACGATGCCGAGACAATGGATTTACACATATCGCGACCTGCTCTTGTAGAGGCATTTGCACGACGAGGAGTAGATATAACCAAGGCTACTCACCAAGAGATGCGTTCGCTGGTATGTGCACAGTGCCACGTAGAATACTACTTCAAAGGCGACGGCAAATATCTGACGTTCCCTTGGGACAAGGGCTTCACTATGGAAGACGCAGAGCGTTATTACGACGAAGCCGATTATTACGACTATATACATGCTCTCAGCCGCACTCCGATACTCAAGGCGCAGCATCCCGACTTCGAAATAGCACAGCAGGGCATACACGCACAGAGAGGCGTATCGTGTGCCGACTGCCACATGCCATACAAGAGCGAGGGCGGAGTCAAATTCAGCGACCACCACATTACCAGCCCATTGGCTAACATAGACCGCACGTGCCAAACCTGCCATCGCGAAAGCGAAGAGGTGCTCCGACAAAACGTATACGACCGCCAACGCAAGGCAAACGAGATACGCAACAAGCTCGAAGACGAGTTGGCAAAAGCCCACATAGAGGCTAAGTTTGCTTGGGACAAAGGGGCGACAGAAGCAGAGATGAAGCCCGTACTGAAATATATTCGTCAGTCGCAATGGCGTTGGGACTACGGAGTGGCATCGCACGGAGCATCGTTCCACGCACCACAGGAGATAACACGTATCTTGGGCAATGGTCTGGAACGCGCTATGCAGGCTCGGCTCGAGATAGCACGAGTATTGGCTCGCCACGGTTACACGGCAGCAGTGCCTATGCC
>ERZ773022.502-NODE-502-length-31682-cov-50.950833_pt1 | contig 31682 bp, 25 predicted proteins | sample MGYA00580839_ERZ773022 | MGnify/ENA primary metagenome ERZ773022 (study PRJEB29015, sample SAMEA2738020) | human oral metagenome | biome: human oral; feature: human-associated habitat; material: dental | place: China | collected 2044 ... | reverse complement strand
GATTGCGGACAATCTCCTGCAGTGGGCAGTTCGGACAAATGCATTTGACAAAAATATTCTGGGGCAGAGCACGAAGGCTGCGCTCCATGCGGTTGCGCACGGAGAAGATCCAACGCCGTACACGGTAAAGGCGGTCACGAACGGTGCGGCGATGCGGATTGCGCCGATCGGCTGCCTGTTTCCCTCTGATGATTTGCAGGGGCTGGCCGCGTTTGTCTTTCGCGTCAGCGAGGCGACGCACAAGACGGACGTGGCGCTCGGCGGCGCCGGCATGGTGGCGGCGGCGGTCAGCTCTGCGCTCGATAGCAAGTCATGGGAGGAAATTATGGCCGATGCAATGGTGTGCTGTGATTTGACGGCGCACTATGGCGCGGAGACGTACAGTGCTTCGCCGAAGGCACGGCTTGCCTTGGCGCTGGAGCTTGCAGAGCGGTATGGGGGGGATGAGGAGGCATTCACTCTCTCGATCTATAAGATCATCGGCACGACGACGCTGATGAGCGAGGCTGTGCCGGCGGCTCTGGCTATGGCATACTACTTCAAGGAGCCGAAAGCGTGCAGCTTGGCCTGTGCGAACCTCGGCGGCGATACAGATACGATCGGCGCTATGGCGACTGCGGTTTGTGGGGCAAAGGCCGGCGCGAAAAACATCGAGGCGGGTTTGACTGCCGTCCTAGAACGGAGCAATCATGTGGACTTCGGCCGCTATGCCGACAGTCTGCTTGCACACCGCGGCAAGGTACATTGCTGACGCTTTGACGCGTTTTTCAAGACAAATCGCTGGAGGAGGGATTGTCATGCACGACGAAGAAAAGACTTTTTTGGCGCCGGAGGAGCGGACGGATCGGCCGCGCAGTCTGTTTTTCCTGTACTGCGCCGCGAATATAGGGATTCTCGGGCTGGTTTACGGCGCGATTATTGTCGGCTATCAGCTGAGTTTCCTGCAGGCGGTTCTCGTTACGGTCATCGGTTCGTTCTCGTTCGGCATTGTCGGGCTGATGAGTCTGGCCGGACGCGATACCGGAGCAATCACCTTCGTCTTGTCACGGGCCTCGTTCGGCTTTAGGGGCAATCTGATCCCCGCCGTGGCGGCGCTGATTGCACATGCCGGCTGGCTGTCGATCAATGTCTGCACGGGCGCGCTGACGGTGCTGGCGCTGTTTGCCGCGCTGGGGCTGGAGACCACGACGCTGACGATGGGGCTGGCGCTCGGGATTTTTGTGCTCCTGGTGCTGGCGTCGGTGCTGTTCAGTCATGGGATGCTGATCCGCATGCAGACGCTCTGCACGTATTTGTTCGGATTTTTCACGCTCGTTATCCTCGCGATCATCATCCCGCAGACGGACTGGGCGATGCTGCTGTCGATGCCGAGCGGTGATTGGCTGGGGAATTTCCTGCCGGCGCTTGCCTTTGTCGCCGCCGGCACCGGGATCGGCTGGACGAGCTATGCGGCGGACTACAGCTGCCATCAGGACCCGAAGCATTCGCGCGCCAAGGTCGGCTGGGCGGTTACGCTGGGCGGCGCGGTGCCGCTCATCTTGATGCTTGGCGTCGGCATACTGCTTTCGACACGGGTGCCGGATCTTGCGAGTTCGGCAAACCCCATCGAGGTGATCAAGGGCGTGTTGCCGGTCAATCTGGCGATCCTCTATTACATCACGGCAATCGGCGGCCTGACGCCGCAGTGCTTCCTGGGACTGAAATCCTCCAAGCTGGTGCTCCAGGCGGCGCATCTCCTTGTGAATGAACGCTGGATTCTGCTTTTCCAGACGGTTGTCGTTACGGTCATACCGGCCTACATTCTCTTTGTCGCGCAGGATTTCCAGGGGACGCTCGAGGGCTTCCTGAGCATCATCGGGAAGCTGCTCGCCGCGTGGGCTTCGGTATTCCTTGTGGATTATCTGATGCTGCGCCGCCGGCAGGGATATGATAAAGCCCTGCTCACCGACCCTGCGCGGAATGCGCTGAATTATCACGGCGTCATCAGCTGGGTGGTCGGCTTTGCTGTGGGTATGCTGTTTTCCAAGACGTTTGTCTTTGCGGGACCGTTTGCCGTGGGAATCTTTGCCGGCAACAGCCTGAACGTGCTGCTGACGCTCGTTGTAAGCGGCGGACTGTACATCCTCCTGACACTGTTCGGCGGCAGGCGAAATGCGGCCTGACGGAGGAGAGCGTATGGGAAACGCAAAGATACTGATCCTCGGCGCGGCAGTGATCGATGTCGTCATCCAGATCGACCGCCTGCCGAAGGCCGGGGAGGATATCGCCGGCGTTCAAAAGGGAATGATCGTCGGCGGCTGCGCGTTCAACGTATCGAAGATCATGGATGCTCTCGGAACGCCGCATGATCTCTGCGTGCCGATTGGCAGGGGCATGTATGCGGACATCATCCGGCAGGAGATGCTGCGGTCGGGGCATCGCACGATGATCGAGGACGCGCGCTCTGACAACGGGTACTGCCTTTCTCTCGTCGAGGCGGACGGCGAGCGCACCTTCATTACGATGGACGGGATTGAGACGATGTGGCGCGATGCGTGGCTGGAGGGGATCGATGCGCAGACGTACGACTACATCTATGCGTCCGGCTACGGCTTCCAGGACAATAATCCCGGCAGCGAGGTCCTGCTGCGCTTTCTGCGCCGCAGGAAAAGCAGCTGCCGTCTGGTGCTCGACCCGGGGCCCAGGCTCTTGGGAAAGCGTTTTGCCGACGAGCTCCTGCGCATGGGCACGATCCTCGAGATGAATGCGTCCGAGGCAAAGGCGATGACGGGGGAGACGGAGGCCTCCGCCGCGGCGCGCAGACTCCATGCGGTTACGCATCAGCCTGTTATCGTGACGCTCGGCCGGGAGGGGACGCTCTGCTGCAGTGAGAAGGGTGAGATGATCGTGCCCTCCGCCCCGGTGAAGGCGATCGATACCATCGGCGCCGGAGACTCGCATACGGCGGGGTTCCTGTCGGCGCTGTCGCAGGGGAAAACGCTGCGCGCGGCGTGCGAAGAGGCGAACCGTGTTGCTGCGATCGTCGTGCAGTATACGGGCTGCTCCATGGGATAAGCGCGTTCGGATGAGAAAAAGCTCTGTGCATGGCATTCATGCACAGAGCTTTTTCTTGGAGACAGATCGGATGCTCCGCACAAAAATGCCCCCGCCGCAGTCTGCGGCGGGGGCATTGTCGTTCGAAGAAGGGACGGCCTCAGGTGATCGATGCCTTGTAGATGCTGTCGACGGCCTTCTTGAGCACAGCGTCGAATTCGGCGTCGCTCTGGCTGGCGCGCAGGTCCTGCGCGAGGGCGCGCGAGAAGCTGGCGATGAGGCCGTGGTTGCGTGCGAGCTTTTTGTTTGCATCATCCTGCGAGTAGCCGCCGCTGAGGGCGACGACGCGGACGACGTGCGGGTCCTTCATGATGCCCTCGTAGAGGTTGTCGACGGTCGGGATGGTGACCTTGAACATGATCTTGGCACTTGCAGGGAGCTTTGCGAGGTGCTTCTTAATCGCAGCGAGCATGATCTCCTCTGCCTTTGCCTTGTCGGGGCAGTGGATGTCGACTTCGGGCTCGAGGATCGGGACGAGGCCCTTTGCCACGATCTGCAGGCCGACCTCAAACTGCTGGTCGATGATGGCACGGATGCCGGCCTCGTTCGCCTGCTTGATGACGGAGCGCATCTTCGTACCGAAGATGTGGCGCTCATTTGCGCGGTCGAGGAGTGCATTGAGATCCGGAATGGGCTTCATGAGCTGGACGCCGTCCTTTTCCTCTGCAAGGCCCTTGTCAACCTTGAGGATGGGGATGATGCCCTTCTTGTCCCAGAGGAAGTCCGCGGTGAAGAGACCGTCGATCTTGCGGTCCATCGTGTTCTCAAAGAGGATGGCCGCGAGGATCTCACTCTTGTTGAACGACGGGCTCTTGATAATGCGCGTGCGCATCTCATGCACGCGCGTGAACATCTCCTCGTCGCCGTGGTAGGAGCTCTCGTCGACGCCGTACGCCTTGAGCGCCTTGGGGGTAGAGCCGCCGCTCTGGTCGAGCGCCGCGATGAAGCCCTTTGCGCTCTCCATGCGTTTCAGTTGTTCCTGATTCATTGGACATACCTCCTAGTGTGAGAAAATATGAGGAATCGCCGATAAAATAGACCCTCAGATTGGTGTAGATTTTTGTCCTGTCAAGGAGACAAACCCAAAGGCTATGCGGAGGATTTGCCGACGCAGAGAGGGCGAAAAAGATGTGCCAAGATGACGGTGCTGAATTTATCAGTGCTTCCTTAAGAGGAGCGCCCCTTTCGCCGCGATGCTGCAGGTGACGCCGCCCCTTTTGATGCTATCCTTATTATACCGTAATTGACGGAAAAATTCAACGATATTGAAAGTAACTGTCATAAAAATTATGATTCATCCGCGCGTCTCAGCCATCTCAGCCGATGCTGTCTCATCGCTCGGGAGGAGGTTGCTGACGTAGGGGATCTTGCCGCTCTGCACGTCGTCGTAGAAGCCCTGCTTCCACACAACGAAGCTCTGGGTGCAGGATATGAACTACGAGGCCGCGCGAACGGCGTTTGAACGCTCGATTGCGAAGCTTGGCCTCGACTACATCGATCTCTATCTCATCCATCAGCCGATGGGTGACGTGTTCGGCGCGTGGCGGCGCATGGAGGAACTTTACCGCGCAGGGAAGATTCGGGCAATCGGTATCTCAAACTTCTATCCGGCACCGCTTGCAAATTTCTGCGAGACGGTGGACGTGAGGCCGATGGTGAATCAGGTGGAGCTGCATCCGTTCTTCCAGCAGGAGGCAGCGCTCCAGAATATGGAGAAGTACGGCGTCCATCCGCAGGCATGGGGGCCGCTCGCCGAGGGCAAGCACAGCATCTTCAGCCATCCCGCGCTCACGGCGATCGGAGAGAAGTACGGCAAGACCGCCGCACAGGTCGCACTGCGCTGGAATACGCAGCGCGGCGTCTCCATCCTGCCGAAGTCCGTCAATGCGGATCGCATCGCGGCAAATCTCGCCATCTGGGACTTCGCGCTCTCGGAGGCGGATATGGCGGAGATCAGGAAACTCGACCTCGGACACAGCGAGATCGTCGACCACAGCGACCCCGCATTTGTGCGGATGCTGCACAGCTATCGGGTACACGACTGAGCGCATAGGAATAGGGGCTGCTGCACGAAGTCAACTACTTCGTGCAGCAGCCCCCCATTGGTTTTGATGCAGAGGCGTATGTCCTTTCTTGGAAGGTGCGGGCAGTACGCATTACCGTGGTGCAATTACGCTGGTGTAGGAAAATCCCTGCCATGAAGAGGCGAGCGCTGCATGCGTATCCTGCAGCAGCTCCTCGTAGGAAAGCCAGCGGATGCTGCCTTCGGAATTTCTTATTCTTAGGCTCCTTTTGAAGATTTCGGTGCGATAGAATTCTTCCGGGGACATCTCCGTCGGATTTCCGTTTCTGTCGTAGATGATGACGCTGCTGCTGACCTCCCCAGGGATGCTCTCGTCATCTGTTATAATATAGCTTAGGTATTCCTGCGCCTGTGTATAAACGTGCAGCGTACTGCCTTCCGGTACAAGCACCAGGTAGGATACGATAACGGGATATGGGACATCCGCATTGTTTCGCCGGTATGTGGCCAGATAGTAATAAGGTCCATCGGGACCGAGATCCGGGTCGATTCGGAGCTGCGTGAGGTCAGGGATGGCGCCTCCAGCAGCGTTGTATCCTTTGGTGAAGACTGTAGAAAGGGGGACAAGCGCGTTGTTTTCATCGAGCTCGAAAGCAAATACCCCGTAATTGACAGGGACCGCTGCGACTTGTTCAAGCATACGGATGAGTTCGGGGGAAGCTCCGCGCTGCTTTGCATTCTCTGTATCCTTGTGGGACAGTACGTGCATGCTGAACAGCAGCTCCAAACGGCCGTTCCCGTTGATATCGGCGACTGCGAAATAGAGCGGTACGGTGTCGGGGATATTGTATTCGATAAACGTTTTCTCTGCGGTTTGTCGTACCGCAAGCGCAGTACTCCATACGTCCCTTGCTTTTGCAATGGCATCAAGCTGTGCATCGGTGGAGGGAGCGGCGGAGCCCCCTTCCGCGCAGGAGAGAATGACGGCTGTGAGGAGTACAATAAGACTGATCTTGAAATGTATTTTCATGGTTTATCCTTTGCTTTTGAAAAGCTGAATGAAGGATTCGGCTGTATTTTAGTTCGATAGAGACGGCAGATTTTCCTTTTTCCGTCATGTTTTAGGAAGTCCGCATAGGAAAACGTTCTGCAGAGGATATCTCTGTCGGCTCGTTGTATGCATAGGTTTTTATGCGATTCTACCATCTGATTCAGGAGAAAATATTTCATACCTATGAAGAGTGGCACCTACGCAGCAATATCTTTAACCGCACGGGATTCCACATCGTCACAATTCGGAATCAGCTGCAGGCGATGCGGGACGGCTTTAACATGTATGTGGAGCTGCGCCCGCCGCATGCAGTGGACGGCTGCAGCTCGATGAAGGCTGCCTGCGGGAAGCGTAAAGAGCAGGTGGATCTGTATCTGCACATCCGCGGAAAAGCATATGTGCGCGCAGGGCTTCCCTATGACGAAGCCGTGCGGATCATGAAGGACTTCGTGCAGAAGTCCGCGCTCCCGGACGTTCGTGCCTATGATGAAGTGCACGCGGACGGTGCGGAAAAGATCGCGGCGTTCCGCGCGCTGTCGGTGCTGCTGCTCGGAGATACAAAGCGTGCGCAGCATTTTCTGAAGAAAGCGGCGCCGCAAAATGCAGCGGAGATTGATGACGCATGGGATGCGCTCTCTGAAGAAATGCTGTCGCGTGAAAGGGCGCTCGAACTCGACTGGAAAAGCGACCGGGATGCGTTCCTGCATGCCGTGCGGAAATTGACTGCGGGGACAGGACTTGCCGTCGATGAAGTCCTGTTTGATGAAGCGGGGAGCATCCCCTCGTGGAGCGGCGCGCTGAATGCGCAGTGGACGGAGCACGTCCTCGCAGCAATGGACATCGGCAGCGACAGCTATGTGCTGCTTGTTCTGACGAGAGCGGATTTTGCAAAGGCAGAGGAGCTTGCGAGGAAACCTTTGCACAGAATCGCGCCGGCAGAGGAGATGTAGGATTGTGTTGGATACGTAACTTTGGGTGCCCCTTCCTCCGCAAGCGGTCCCCCTCCCCCGCAGCGGCGGGAGAGGCTTGAGGAACGGCAATCAGATTTCTCTGTCCGTGACGGGGGATAAACGTCAGTCAATCACACGCTGCTCACGCCCCCCTGTTCTTGGCGCGTCCCGCATATAACCTACTTTCGTTCAGCCTTGCTTCGCAGGTCGGCAACGGGGAAGCTAATATACCGTAATTTTAGCCTCCCCCGTGTGGCACGGGGGAGGGGAACCATGCACAGCATGGTGGAAGGGGCGCTTTGAGCGTCTAGATAAACGAACAAAGAGCTGTTACACCAGTCAAAACGACTTCATGCAGCAGCCCTTTACGCCATGGTCAAAATGAATCCTTAGACACCTCGCTCACCATCTCATCGACGGAGCGATAGCGTTTGCAGCGCTCGGGATGCGCCCGCATCTCCTCGTATCGCTTTATTCCTCTTCGTACGTCCAGCCGAACCATGAGGCGGCGAGGGCAGCGCGCGGGTCTTTGTCGAGCAGCTCCCATGAGACGAAGGTGACGCGGCGTCCACCGCGGTATTCGCGCTCAAACGAGGCGGCTTCTGCACCGTAGGGATCTATGTCCTCACCCGAGGGGAGGAGCTTCATCGAGGTGTACAGCGGATCGACCATCCCGTCAGAGATGCCTGCCGTTCCCTCCAGCCGCGCGATCGTACTGACGGTGAGCACACCTGCGTCGAGCCGGATGTGCTGCGCCTCGCGTACGATGGGGTAGCAGTCGCGGCCCTTCGTCATCGTCAAATCGCGGGGCATGAGGATCGTATCGACATAGTAGGGGGGATGGGCGTCTGCTTTGCGTGACTTTAGATAAATGCGCGTAAAGTCGGGGAACGCTGCGCTCCCGCACTGGATCTCGAGCGGTTCAAGCACTGTTCCGTCGGCGCTGATTTCGTATGCTGCGCCCCGGATTCGGCCGGGGAATATATTGCTGAGGGAGGTAAGTCCCCGTCTCTGCTCCTTCGAGATATCCTCACCGGCATAAAACAGCGGATCTTTGTTTATGTACTGATTGCTGATCAGGAGCTCGAGCCGCCCGTTGCGGTCGAGGTCGGTGACGACGGCATAGAATCGATACATGCTCCGATCCGCATTGCCGCTCTTGAGGATGAGGTCCCATGTGTGGTACATCGTGTTGATCTCCTCCTGTATGACAGGGGAGCGCGCCATCACATCGAGCTGCGCCTTAGGGGACGGTGCGGCGGAGGCGGCTGCGCCCGTGCCGAGGATGAGGAGCGCGGCAAATGTGAGTGCCTTTGCATAGGTGCGAAGCATGGTACACGTCCTTTTCGGCAGAAATCATAAGGTGCTGATATGACTGTATCATATTCTGCAGACTTTGTAACTGTCATGAACAACAGGTTCAAAGGTCCCGAAAGGATGAACGCAGAAAAAAGCGCTGTACAAAGTCAGCTTCGTACAGCGCTTTTGCTATGCTTTTGTCTGCCTCAGCAAGTGCGGCATTTGTCGTAGATGCCCTTGTCCTTGAGGAGTTTTACCATGGTCTCGCCGATGTGGGCGACTGTCTCGGCGACGGGGATGCCCGCCGCGTTGAGGGCCGCGACCTTGTCCGCTGCCGTGCCCTTGCCGCCCGAGATGATTGCGCCGGCATGTCCCATGCGTTTGCCCGGAGGTGCCTGACGACCGGCGATGAATGCGCCGACGGGCTTGTCGGGCATGTTCTCCTTGATCCAGGCGGCGGCCTCCTCCTCTGCTGTGCCGCCGATCTCGCCGATCATGAGCACGGCGTAGGTGTCGGGATCGTCGCGGAAGAGCTGCAATACGTCGATGAAATCAAGTCCCTTGACCGGGTCACCGCCGATGCCGACGGTGGTGGTCTGTCCGATGCCGGCGTTCGTGAGCTGGAATGCCGCTTCGTATGTGAGGGTACCGGAGCGCGAGACGAGGCCGACGTGGCCGGGCTTGCTGACGCTGCCGGGCGTGATGCCGACCTTCGACTGCCCGGAGGTGAGGAGCCCCGGGCAGTTCGGCCCGAGGAAGCGCGTCTTTTTCCCTCGCATGTAGCGGCGTACCTTGACCATATCGAGAACGGGAATGTTCTCGGTGATGCAGACGACGAGATCGAGTTCCGCGTCGATCGCCTCGAGGATGGCGTCCGCAGCAAAGCGCGCGGGGACGTAGATGACGGAGACGGTTGCGCCGGTCGCATCGACCGCATCCTTGACGGTGTTGAATACGGGGACGCCGAGCGCCGTTTGTCCCGCCTTGCCGGGGGTGACGCCGGCGACAATCTGCGTGCCGTATTTAAGCATCTGCTCCGTGTGGAACATCGCCGCTGTGCCGGTGATGCCCTGGACGATGACTTTGGTGTCCTTATCAATCAGAACTGACATGGTACGCCCTCCCTCTTAGTTCTTAGCCGCAGCGACAAGTTTCACGATCTGCTCGGCGCCGCCCTCCATCGTGGGCGCGGCAAATACGTTGGTGATAGGGGTGTTCCGCAGGATCTCGCGCCCCTCTTCGACCATCGAACCCTCGAGGCGTACGACGACGGGAACGGGGAGGGAACTGCCGTCCTTGGAGATGATATGTGCGGCCTCGATGATGCCCTTTGCGATGTTGTCGCAGCGGTTGATGCCGCCCATGATATTGACGAAGATGCCCTTTGCCTGACCGCCTTCGAGCATGATGCTGAATGCCTTGGCGATCTTCTCGGGCGCGGAGTCGCCGCCGACGTCGAGGAAGTTCGCCGGCTCGCCGCCATAGAACTTGAGCATGTCAACGGTCGCCATCGCAAGCCCTGCGCCGTTGACCATACATGCCACGTCACCGCCGAGGTTGACGTAGTTGAGCCCCGCTGCCGCCGCTATGCGCTCCTTCGGATCCTCCTCGCTCTCGTCGCGCAGCATCGCGATGTCAGAGTGGCGGAAGAGCGCACTGTCGTCGAAGTTGAGCTTTGCGTCGAGCACGACGATTTTGTCGTCCTCGGTGAGGACGAGCGGATTGATCTCGAGCTGAGAGCAGTCTTTGTCAATGAATGCAGTGTAGAGCTTCTGCATGGTTGAAACGGCTCTGCGGATGGCGGCCTCCGGGATGTTGATGGCATATGCCATGCGCGTCGCTTGGAATCCTGCCAGACCGATGACGGGATCGATGTATTCCTTGATGATCTTCTCAGGTGTCTCGGCAGCGACTTTTTCGATCTCGACGCCGCCCTCCTCCGAGCCCATCATGACGACGCTTGCCGTATGGCGGTCGATGATAAAGGAGAGATAGTATTCCTTCTTGATCTTTGACGCCTCTTCGATGAGGAGGCGTTCGACGACTTTGCCCTCGGGACCGGTCTGATGTGTGACGAGAACCTTGCCGAGAAGTTCCTGTGCGACGGCGCGGACTTCTTCGGCGCTCTTTGCGAGTTTCACGCCGCCGGCTTTGCCGCGTCCGCCCGCATGGATCTGCGCCTTGACGACAACGACAGGAGTATCGAGTTTTTCGGCATTGGTGACGGCCTCATGGACGCTGAATGCGGGCAGCCCGTTCGGTACGTTGACGCCGAACTCACGCAGTATCTGCTTGGACTGGTACTCATGAATGTTCATCTGGTCAAGCCTCCTTTAATTATTATGAGCAGAACTCCGGTATAGCTGCTATATTACGCTTCTTTCTGCGGAATGTCTAGCGATTTCGGTGCGGCGCATGATTGAAAAACTTGGTGCTGCATAAATATTTTCTATAAATGTGATGAAGCTCTATAAATATTGAAACGCAGAGGCAATCGGCTGCCGTACCGACATCACGTCTTCTCGGAGGCGGAGGCAGCGATCGCACCGACGGGACAGTCCTCGGCCGCCTCCAGTGCATCGTCCTGCTCGAGGCAGGTCGGCTGCCGCAGGATGACAGCGGAGCGCTGCGTGCGGTCGATATGAAAGACAGCGGGCAGCCGCTCCTCACACATGCCGCAGGAGATGCATGCTGTCGAATCAATGGAAAGATTCATGAAAGTCACCAAAATGAAAATTTCCTGCTGCGTCGAAGCACAGCAGGAGTTTTTTCAAAATAAATATAACACACGCTTATAGTATGCCGCAGTCGGATGGATCTGTCTGTGACTCGGGCAACAGTTTGCCTCTCTCAGATTTCCGCGCTGGCATCGGATGCCTTGAGCACTTTGTGCAGGTAGGTGCGGATCTCGACGCCGTGTTCCATCTTCATGATGTCGTCAAGGAGCTCCTTCGCCTGCGCCGAGGTGACGGAGCGGATCATCTCCTTGACGCGCGGGATGGACGGCGCACTCATAGAGAGCTCTGTGATGCCCATGCCGAGCAGGATGACGGCAGCATAGGGGTCGCTCGCCATCTCACCGCACATGCCGGCCCAGATGCCGTGTTCACGCGCACTCTGGATCGTGCGTTGGATGAGGCGCAGGACGGCGGGGTTGAACGGGTTGTAGAGGTGCGCGATCTGGGCGTTGCCGCGGTCGACCGCGAGGGTGTACTGGATGAGATCGTTCGTGCCGATGCTGAAAAAGTCGACGTACTGTGCGAGCAGCGGGGAGATGACAGCGGCGGCCGGCGTCTCGACCATGATGCCGATCTGCACGTCGTCGGAGTACTCCTTGCCCTCGTGGGCGAGCTCGAGCTTCGCCTGCTCGACGAGTTTCAGCACGCGCTGGATCTCGCTGACGCTGATGACCATCGGGACCATCATGGCTGCTTTGCCGTAGAGACCGGCACGCAGGATCGCCTTGATCTGCGGGAGGAAGAGGTCATGCCGGTCGAGGCTGATGCGCAGCGCTCGGTAGCCGAGAAACGGGTTCTCCTCGGGCTCGATGTTGAGATAGGGCAGAGGCTTGTCGCCGCCGATGTCCATGGTGCGGATGATGCAGATATTCCCGTCGCATTTCTCGACCGCGGCGCTGTACGCCTTGAACTGATCCTCCTCCGTCGGAATCGTCGTCGAGCCCATGAAGACGAACTCGGAGCGGAAGAGACCGACACCCTCCGCGCCGTAGGTGAGCGCGTTGTCCACATCCATATGCGTGCCGATGTTTGCTGTGAGCTCGATGCGCACGCCGTCCTTTGTTACGGCCGGCAGATCCTTGAGTGCGGCATAGTGCGCTGCGAGCTTCTTCTGTTCCTCGAGTTTGCCCTCATAGAGGGTGCGCTCCTCCTCGGTCGGGCGGATGATGATGTCGCCGCGGCTGCCGTCGAGGATGACCTCGTCGCCGTCGCTGATGCGGCTGATCTTGTCGCCGATGCCGAGAACCGTCGGGATGGCGCGCGCCTTTGCGATGATGACGACGTGGCTGGTTGCGCTGCCGGAGCCGAGGATGACGCCCGCGATCTGCTCGGTCGGCATGCCGGCGACGACGGACGGCTCGATCTCCTCTCCGCAGAGGATGACCTGGCCTGCACCGATCTCTGGCTCCTTGACGCCGAGGACGTATTTCGCGATGCGCTTGCCGACATCGCGCAGGTCGACGGCGCGTGCGGCGAAGTACTCGTCCTCCATCTGCTCAAAGAGCTGCGCCTGTTCGTTTGCAGCGTCGAGGATGCCCTGCGGAGCGCTGCCTGTTGCCTCGATTTTCGCTTTGATGTTTTCCGCCATCATGGGATCCTGCACCATCATGCGGTGTGCTTCGAGGATCGCCGCCTGCTCCGTCTGCTCCTCTTTGCGCAGACGTTCGATGGTCGTGAGGAGAATTTCGGTGACGGCAACGATCGCCGCCTCCGCCTTGCCCTGCTCCTCGGCAATGCTGCCGGGATGATAGGCTGCGAGATAGCCGTCAAGATTCTGGCCCGCGAGCATGACCTGACCGACGGCAATGCCTGAGATGACCCCTTTTCCACGGATCGTTTCCGCCATATGTGACACCCCTCCTGATATTTAGTCTATGAATGCTTACGAAAAAACGCCGCGAGGCGAAACGATGCACTGCCTCGGGCGTTTTCAAACAGGCTTACTCTTCGCCGAACTTCGAGTTGACGAGATCGGCGAGCTCCTTCACGGCAGCTGCCTCGTCCTCCCCCTCGGCAATGATGGTGAGCTCCGTGCCCTTGACGAGGCCCATGCTCATCAGCATGAGGATGCTCTTGGCGTCAACCTTCTTGCCCTTCGCCTCGATTTGGATCTTGGACTTGAACTTCGTTGCCGTCTGAACGAATACCGATGCGGGGCGCGCATGAATGCCCGTCTTGTTCTCGATCATAACTGTTTCCTGCGTCATGTGAACATCTCCCATCCGTTAGTTAGTCTGTCTGTATTCCCCCTGCACACGTCCGCTGCATACCGTGGATACGCTCGTCATGCGCGAATGAATGTCACGGTCATTATACTATAAAAAGCGAAATGAAAAAAGAGTAGAAGGAAAAAAGTTTTTTGGGAAAAAGATTAGTTTTTTCCCACAATATTTCTCCTGCGAAGAAGGATTTTGTCCCTCCGTGTCGAAACCAACTTAGAATACCTGTATGCGGCGGTGCATTTGCCGCATCGGGAGACGGCTGCACGAAGGGAAGTGACGGCGATGCAGACGCAGATTCGGCTCTCTTCGCTTGCCTTTGCCGCGCTCATCAGTGCTGTGCTCGTTGCGGGAGTGATCGCCCTGCATCCGCCGCTCACGCGGGCCTACTGCATACGGTTCGCGGGGCTGATCGCAGGAGCGGGGCTCGTCGTGACGCTCTACGACCGTGCGATGACGGCACACGCGCGTCGGCGTGCGGAGGAGGAGCTGCGTACCTTTACGGAGGAGCACGCTGAGGAATCTGCGCGCGCCGCAGCGGAGGACGGGACAGCGCCCGATTCGCCGGGGCAGGATCCTGCCCCGCTGCCGAGCGATGCCGCAGCGGCTGCGGATGACGATCTGCCGGAGAGTCTCGACGGTCTGCTCGATGCTGCGCACGCAGCCACGGAGCATATGCCGCTGCGTGCAGTTGCAGCGTATCGCCGGGCGCTTGCGCGCTATCCGGACGACTCGTACATGCCCTATCTCATCATCGAGCTCTCCACGCTCTACAAGCGCATGGGGGACTATGATGCGGCGCTGGCACTCTTTGACGAGATGCTCGCACTGCCCGTCGTCGCAAAGAACGCCGTCGTGGTGCAGGAGTTTCAGCGCTCCCGCAGATTTTTGAGCGCCGTTTCTGCCATGCTCGCCGCGCAGGGGACGCCCGCGCTTCCCTACGGAGAGATTCCGAAGGAACTGCTTGCGGAGGCGGACCGCCGCGCAGAGCATCCAACCATCTGACATTTTTGGTAAAATGGAGGAATACAAATGAAGAAAAGCGTTGACATCCTGGGACTTCCCGTCATCAGCATCACCGAGGGCCGCGAGCTCGGCATGAGCAAGACCCTGCTCATTGATGCGCCGAACCGCGTTGTGGCGGCGATCACGATTGAGGACGAGGACTGGTATCGCGGAGTCAAGCTCATTCCCTACGATAATGTCATTGCGGTCGGCGATGATGCGGTCACGGTCAACCACAGCGAAAACATCCTGACGCTCGATGCGGCCGGCGATTTCGAGACCCTGCTCGACGACAACATCCGCGTGATCGGCACGAAGGCAATCACGCGCACGGGCGTCATTCAGGGGACGATCACCGAGATCTTCATCGGCAAGGACGGCAGCATCGAAAAGTGTGAGATCACGGCGCCCGAGGGCTCTACGTCCGAGGTGACGGCGGATCAGGTCTCGATCTTCGGCAAGGAAGTTACGGTCATCTCTCCGGAGGGGGACGCCGGAAAAAAATCTGACGCAGCGGATGCGCCGGCGGCATCCGCTGTGACAACGTCCGCAGAAGAGCCTGCGGCTGAGCCGGCAACAGAACCTGCCGCCGAGGAGTCTGCGGCCTCCGCTGAGACTCCGGCAGAGGATACGGCCGCAGCGGCGGAACCATCCGCCGAGCCCACGATTGAGGAGCTCGCGGTAGAGGATGCGCCGGCAGAGACTCCTGCGGCAGAAGCGGCCGCTGAGGAGCCGGCTGAGGATAAGAACGCGGACCGCGTGAATGAGGATCGCCACCGCCGCTTCCTGCTCGGCAAGAAGGCGACGCGCACGATCAAGATGGATAACGGCGTCGTCATCGTCGAGGCGGGCGCGGACATCACCGAGGAAGTCCTGCAGAAGGCGAAGCTCGGCAACAAGTTCATCGAGCTCTCGATGAGCGCACAGTAAACGCCGAATAATCAAAAATAGGGGAGCTGGCAGCAGCCGGCTGAGAGGGGGCAATGCGCCCCGACCCAGGACCTGATTTGGGTAATGCCAACGTAGGGATAACGAAGCACGCAGCGCGGCTATGTCAGTTGGCATGGCCGCGTTTTTTCATATAATAAAGGAGTCTGTCATGGAAAAGAGGACAAGCATTCCTGCGAATGCGCTCATATGGTTCGGCGCAGGCGTGTCGCTCGCGGAGATCCTGACGGGAACATTCTTTGCCCCGCTGGGATTTCGCGACGGCGGCATCGCCATTATCGCGGGACATGTGATCGGCTGCTTCCTGCTCTTTCTCGCGGGTCTCATCGGCGCGCGGACGCGGCGCAGCGCGATGGAGACGGTGAAGATGGCGTTCGGGGCGCGCGGGGGACTGCTCTTTGCGGTGCTGAACGTCATGCAGCTCGTCGGCTGGACGTCGATCATGATCTATGACGGCGCGCTTGCGGCCAACAGTGTGATGGATGCGGGGCACTGGCTCTGGTGCCTCGTGATCGGCGCGCTGATCATCGTTTGGATCCGCATCGGCATTCTGCAGATTGAGCGCGTGAATGCCGTTGCGATGACAGGACTCTTCCTCCTCACGGTGCTTCTCTGCAGCGTCATCATGGGCGGGGCGGGCACAGCGGAGGGCAGCGCCGCAGGCGAGGCGATGAGCTTTGCGATGGCGCTTGAGCTCTCGATTGCCATGCCGCTCTCGTGGCTGCCGCTCATCTCGGACTACACGCGGGAGGCGGAGAAACCTGCGGCGGCTGCGGCCGCCAGCGCACTCGTCTACGGCCTCGTCAGCTGCTGGATGTACTTCATCGGCATGGGCGCGGCGATCCTTACGGGCGAATCGGACATCGCCCAGATCATGCTCCATGCGGGACTCGGTGCGGCCGGCCTCAGCGTCGTCGTCCTCTCAACGGTGACGACAACCTATCTCGACGCCTACTCGGCGGGCGTCTCGAGCGAGAGCATCGTGCGCGGCATAGCGGGCCGGACGGTCGGCATCGGCGTGACCGTGTTCGGTGCCGCTGCTGCCTGCCTCTATCCGATGGACGACATCACGGGCTTCCTCTACATCATCGGCTCGGTCTTTGCACCGATGATTGCCGTACAGATCGCAAGCTGCTTTCTCCTGCGCGAGGATGCCTCGGGGCGCAGCGTGCATGCCGTCAACCTCGGCGTCTGGTTCATCGGATTTCTCTGCTACCGTTGCCTCATGACGCTCGATACGCCCGTCGGCAGCACCCTGCCGACCATGGCTGCCACCCTCGTACTCGCACTCCTCGCACATCGCATGCTGGGAAAAGGGGGAGAGGAATAGCCTCCCTCGCCGCAGTGCACGGTCAAGACGCATCAATTGAAAGGATATCATGCATACATCTATCATCGATCAGATCCGCAGGACGACCCCGCTCGTACACTGCATCACCAACTATGTCACGGTCAACGACGTCGCGAACGTCCTGCTCGCGATCGGCGCGCGCCCCATCATGGCGGATGATCCCGCCGAGGCCGAGGAGATCACGGCACTCTGCGCGGGGCTCTGCATCAACATCGGCACACTGAACGCGCGCACGATTCCGAGTATGCTGGCCGCCGGAAAACACGCACGTGCGCTCGGTCATCCCGTCGTGCTCGACCCTGTCGGTGCGGGCGCGAGCAAACTGCGCACGGAAACGGCCCTGCAGATTCTCGATGAAGTTCGTCCTGCGGTCGTGCGCGGAAACATCTCCGAGATCCGCACGCTTGCCGTCGGTAGCGGCAGCACACAGGGCGTTGATGCCAGCGCGGCGGATGCCGTCACCGAGGAGAATCTTGCGGAGGCTGCCGCGTTTGTGCGCGGCTTTGCGGCGCGTACGGGCTGCATCGCTGCCGTCACGGGGGCGATTGACCTCATCTCGGACGGAACGGACTGCTATGCTGTGCGGAATGGACATCCCGAGATGGGGCAGGTCACGGGCACGGGCTGCCAGCTCTCCGCGCTCCTCGCGGCGGCGCTTGCCTCCGCGCCTGCTGAGCCTTTTTCAGCGGTCACAGAAACCGCGGCACTCATGGGCACCGCGGGCGAACTGGCTCGGACGTGCATGGAGGAGTACGACGGCAACGCATCCTACCGCACGCGCATCATTGACGCCATCTGCTGCATGACGGCGCAGGAACTCGCTGACCATGCGAAGATCACGAGCGTATGAGGAGGGGACTATGATGAAAATGCATACGGCATTGACCATTGCGGGCAGCGACTCCAGCGGCGGGGCGGGGATTCAGGCAGACCTCAAGACCATGACGGCGCACGGCGTCTACGGCATGAGTGCCCTCACCGCACTCACGGCGCAGAATACGACAGGCGTTACAGATATCCTTGCCGTGCCGCCTGCCTTCCTCGCGGCGCAGCTTGACGCCGTCTTTGCCGATATTCCGCCAGATGCCGTCAAGATCGGCATGGTCGCGGACGCCGCACTCATCCATGTCATTGCGGAGAAACTTGACGAATATGACGCAAAAAATGTTGTTGTTGACCCCGTCATGGTCGCGACCAGCGGGGCGCGTCTCATCAGCGAGGATGCCGTGGAGGCGCTCGTCAGCGAGCTTTTGCCCCGCGCGGCGCTCATCACGCCGAACATCCCCGAGGCGGAGGTGCTTGCCGACATGGCGATCACAGACCGCACTGCCATGACCGCCGCAGCGGCGCGCATCCATGAACGCACGCATGCGGCCGTTCTGATGAAGGGCGGGCACAGCGTTGATGATGCGAATGATCTTCTCGTCGATGATACGGGCGCGCGCTGGTTCGAGGGACGGCGCATCGCGACGTCGAATACCCACGGCACCGGCTGCACCCTCTCGAGCGCCATTGCGTCCAACCTCGCGCGCGGCATAGACACAGACACCGCCGTCGCGCAGGCAAAGGCATATCTCTCCGGCGCCCTCGCGGCGGGGCTCGACCTCGGACACGGGAGCGGCCCGCTCGCACATACCTTTGACCTGAAGAGCCGCTTTATCGTGTAAGCTCCGGCCTTCCCCGCTGCGGCGGAGGAGGGGGACCACTCGCCGGAGTGGCAGAAGGGCCGCTTTTATCGAAGGAGATTATCAATGCTTGACACACGAACCCGTAAACTCACCCTCGCCGGCATCTTCGTCGCTGCCGCCGTCCTCGGCGGCGTGTTCAGCTTCCCCGTACTCGGCAGCCGCTGCGCGCCCATGCAGCACCTCGTCAACATCCTCGCAGCCGTATTCCTCGGACCGCTCTGGGGCGTCGGCGCTGCGTTCGCTGCGAGCCTCCTGCGGAACATCGCGGGAGTCGGAACACTCATGGCATTTCCCGGCAGCATGATCGGTGCGTTGTTGTGCGGGCTCATTTACCACTATACGCGGCGAATCGGCCTCACCTGCATCGCCGAGGCGTTCGGTACCGGCATCCTCGGTGCACTCGCGGCCTACCCCGTCGCGGCCTTCCTCATGGGACTGAATCCCGCGAGCTACACCGTCTACATCGTCCCCTTCCTCATCTCCACCGGCGCAGGCAGCATCCTCGCCTATCTCCTCCTGCGCTTCCTGCTGCCCAAGATTCGTCGGGAGTGAAAATAAAAACACGAGACGGACTCGTTTCCCGACTGCAGGAGATGATCTTGCTGCATTTCAAACACAAAATGTGTTGGCATATTGTGCGACTTAATAACTTGCACTTTCTCGGACGCATAACATTGTCATATCTATACATCAGGCCCTCCAGCAGGGCTCTTTTTTTGCAAAAAAATAAAAAAATAATTGACAAAAAGATTTTTGCATGATATTCTGTCATCTTTCCTTCATGGGAAAGCCCGGGATATCAGCAGAGATTTCGCTCTGCATGTGCGCACGACCGGGGTTGATACGGAAAGCCTCCCGAAGGATTGGGGGGAGAGAGAAAAAGGAGTTGGAAAAATGAAGAACATGAAACAGACCCTTGTAATTGCGGGTGTCGTAGCGCTCGCCCCAACGCTTGCTGCGCCGCAGGCCGGATTCCCCGTTCCCTTCGTCTCCACTGCTGAGGCACATATCCTCTCGAGCGATGCCGAGCGGGACATCGGAATGGAGGCAGTGCAGGAGTTCGAGTCGAAGTACGAAACATACGTTGACGAGGCTCTCCTCACAATCCAGAACCGCCTCGTTGTGTGCAACCCTGACAAGCTGAACATGGAGGACGGCGCACACACGCGCTGGCTCTATCCGATCAAAGCGGTAAAGGACAACGTGCCGAATGCCGTGATGTTCCCCGCGGGACATGCCTATTACAATGACGGTATGGTAAAGTTCCTGAACACGCGCATGAATGACGGCTTCCTTGACCACGGCGACCTTCGTCCGATGAATGGAGCGAATATCTACAACACCTCTGCCGTTGCATTCGTCATGGGACATGAGTTCGGCCATTGGGCCGGTGAGGATTTTCTCGAGAGCTACGACAAACAGTTCGGCGTCAGCACGCTGCTCGGCATCTTCGGCGGCGGTGCCACGTCCGCGATTGGAGTTGCCGCACAGAACCTTGGCGTGAACCTTGTGGACACGCTCGTTGATCGTCAGATGTCATTCAACCAGGAGAAAGGAGCGGATGTGTGGGGCGTGCAGTTCATTGAGAACGTTCCTGAGTACTCCATTGGCGGCGCACTGATGAAATTTGACCGCTACATGAAACTCGAGCAGATTGATCATCCGGACGGCAAGCTGCCGGTGGATTTCCGCAATCCGCACTCCAAGACGCCGAAGCGATTTGAACGTGTGATGGACTACGTGAAGAAATCCTCCGAAGGCCGTGTGGAAATCAAGGAGGGCGAGCTCTATCTTGATGGTACGCACATTCCCGTCGTGCGGACGGGCGAGGTTGAGCAGCTTGAGCGTGTCTACTATATTGCGGGGCAGCTTGCAACCGCAATCAAGAAGGGCATTTTCCATAGGGTGAACATTTCTTATATTCCGGTTGCCTCGCACCCGAGCGCGGGTGATCCCGCGTCGAAAGATTCCTACATCGTCGTGCAGGACAGGAATACGGGTGCGGAAAAGATTCTTGATAAGCTGCGTTTTGACACACGCAGCGCGGCGATGGAGGACTACGCCGCGAGCGAGGATGCTGACGCGCACGCGGACTACGAAGAGGCAAAAGCAATCGCCGATGCAGCCGCTGCATACGATGAGAAGCATCCGAAACGCCCGCTGAATGTGAAGGGGGGAACAGAGAAATGAGCATAAAGATCAAAACGGCTGCGCTTGGCGCGGTCATTGGACTCACGCTGCTCGTCCCGCTCACAGGGCATGCGAAAGAAGGGCCTGCCTACGGACGCTTTGATGCGGTTGGAGCAACCGGATTCGTCAACCTTCAGACGGTAGACGACGGCTATCTTACTTTTGATCCTGCATCCGTACATCTCGTGGACTATCAGGGGCGCAGAGTGTTTAAGGTCGTATTTCACTTTATTGACGCGCAGAAGGGAAAGGACTACGGTGCGGTGCGCTACACGATCGATCCCTATCGCAAATACTACTATGAGGATCGTGTCAGCAGCGTGTGGCAGCCGATCGGCGTCGCAACCGCCGCCCGCGCGAACAAGGAGGGATTCCCCGGAGCGATGGAGACAGTGCTCGACTATCTTGCCGGACATTTTCCGGAGCTTTACCGGGAGTCTGTAAACAGCTCGCGGGAAGTATCCGAGCGAGAGGCGGCAGAGGAGCGCGCACAGGCAGCGGCGCAGATCGAGAAGATCTGGACACGCTTGCAAGAAGCCTATCCACCCGATCTTACCGCATCGATGCGCTGGGAGGAGTTCTCCAAGGAGTCTGTAGACTATGAGCATGTGCCCCCGCTCTCCGAGCTCATGGGACATGTTTTCCTCCTCTCAGATGTGTATGGCTTTAATGCATCGAAGAATGTAGACGGGACAGGGGGAAAGCATGCAGTGCTGCCGACAGCAGGCAATCGCAGGACCGGTCTGGTTCATTTCTCAGTGTGGCCGCAGGGGGACGCGTTCATGGTTGCGCTGGTGGACGATACCGGCGCATTTCTCGGAGAGGATGCCGGCCGGAAACCGATTATCACCAATTTCTCCTCTGGCCATTCTCAGGTCAATAAATATCGTGGCGATAGGGAAGTCTCCCACGATATACTTCAGACCTACGGTCACGTCCTCGGGTCATCAAATGTGGGAGAGAACTTTCCTCATCTTGTTGATAGCTTTGTGGATCTCAGTATCGAGAAAACGGATCAGGAGGGGGTCTACCACCTTGTGTACTATGTAACCACGACCGATCCGGAGGGAACTTCCAAACTAGAGCGCATAGGAGACTGTTATGCCACGCTCGAACTCATGCGGTGAGAGAAGATATTTGGTGAAAACAGGCCGTCATTCTGCAGACATGGAAGGAATTTTCATAAGAAGAGAGAATACTCCATATTAGTAAAAAATTAGGATTCAGAAAGGAGATGAGGCAATGGAGGATCTGTGCCAGCGGATCGAGCGTGCAGCATTGCTGCGCGCCGTCTGTATACTCGCTCTTCACTTTTTTGTTAAAGATTGGTCGGGAGTAAAAATATGTACAAAATTTTCTCAGTAGGATTGTCCCTATGATATATTATATTTCTATATCAATATGGCATGCCCTCTTGCGGGGCGCTTTTGCTTCATTGAAAATAGAATTGGGAAAAGCAGAACATATAGAATTAACCTAGAGAAGGTTCTGTATGATCCAAAACCATACGCACTACAAAATGCTTATATTTAAAGATCTAATAGTTTATAACATGGATAGACCGAAGCGAGGTCTTGTTTTGAAATTTCTAATGTGAAAATTACCACAGACCCCAGTATTGCTACGACTACGGCAAAGATTCGATGAGAGTATTGCGTTGCATGAGCCGCACATTGATGAATACTATACTTTTGGGTATTGGGAATTGAACACGATCGCCGAGAAGGCGAGAAAGGATGTAGTTTTACTTGCTACAGATGAACGTAAGAAGAATAAGCCCCTATGACAACAGTACAAATGTGAGAGAGGGGATTGCATATCTTAATAAGAGAGATTATAGGGCACAGGTTTCAAAGACATTTTGAACACTCCTGCGCCAACAAGAGTAAGTTTGCATGCACTTGTTTTTGAGGAAAAGGTGTGCTATGCACATCCAAGCATACCATGGGAATGTGGGATGAGCGAAAAGAAAGCATGTTCCTTTGATATTTCATTCCGAAGGGATAGATATGGCAAATCTAATTGAGGAAGAAGTACCGCGTGTGGAGAATTGGATCAAAATGTTGTCACATAAAGTCTTGCCACGAACCTCCATAAGAGCGTTTGGAAGTCGACATGGAAATGTTTGTTCATATTTTTTGATTCTGTCATATACTACTGTTTGATTTGATATTGTATTTATTTTTCTACCAGAGGAGAGGCATATGGCTGCACAATTTGATTTTTTGAAGACTCACGATGAGACCCTCTATAAGCACCTATCTGATGCAGAAAAGAGCGCACGCCTTCGCCTGAACAACTGCGCTAATGATCTCAGATGCGGCTTGGAGCGCCTTGCTGACATCCTCATTCAGGAAAATATTCCGAAGCCGTCTGTGCTAGAGCACCTTTATCGGGATCAGCATTCTAAAAGTGGATGGGATTTAAATGCGAAGCTGAAGGCACTTCAGGACGAGGAACTTCTAAAAAAAGCGGACTGCGAGAAAAAAGAAGTCCTTCCCTCTAAGCTCGGGAATGTCTCCCTCCTCTTCAAGGATGGGAAATATAAAAGTTTTCCTGCATACACTGCGATTCGAAAATTTGGCAATGTGGGCTCTCATCCGGAGAATGAGGCAAAGAATAATGATGAGCCGGAGCTGACGTTTCGCAATCTGTCTGCCTGCCTTGGCGTTCTGCACCGCCTGCTGAAGTTTCTCTATCGTGAGAATTCTGTTCCAGGCTTCGACGAGAATTTGATGAACATTGAATCCTATACGATTGATGAGAAGCCGATGACTCCGCCGGATGGGCGTCGCTCCAAATGCCAGCTTGAGTTTCATGGTTTCAAGAGGGAGGGTGTTACTCATACTGTGCGCTATGCGATCCTGCGTCAGTACGCGCGGGGCGATGTGTCGGAGAAGCTACTCAAGCGCAATATCGATTTCCAGCAGACCGCTCTGGCAAGCAATCCGTATGGGGCGAAGGGAATTATCCAGGACGTGCGGAAAATCGATGACGGGATGAGCGACTTTACGATCATTGTCTATGAGTTCCCGCGTCGTCCCGAGGATCTGCGTGATGTTCTGCCCACGCTGAGCAAGGAGGACCGTCTGCGTCTTTGTCGTGATTTGGCGGACTGTTTCAAGGATCTTCATGGGAGCGATCCGGCGCTCTATCATCGCATGCTGACACATGAGAGCATCTATCTCTGCAACTTTGGCACGGATGAGGCGAAGCGCTGGCTGCCGTATATTAAGTTTGATTTCGGAAAGATCAGCATGAGCAGCAATGAGATGACGGTGATGCACGAGGCGTCGCGTGCGAAGGGGCAGATCAAGGAGCGCGAGGTTGAGAAATATGTGCTGCAGAGCGCATGGAATCAGGAGCACTGGGAGCGTGCCGATCTCTACAGCCTTGGTGTTCTGTTCGGCGATATTCTCTGCGGCAAGATTCGTCCGAAGGCCGCGGATGATGAGGATATTGAGGACGCGGGATTTCCGGACACGGTGGGAGAGCTTGTCGAGGATTTGAAGATCGGCAAGGCATCTGCAGCAGACGCCTTCAAAATTCTGGACGAGGTGTGCTGAATGACGATCGAAACGAAGCAGAAGCGCAAATATTCCTTTTCAGAGCCGGTAGGAGAGACGAACAACAGCAAGACTTTTTGTGCACAGGAGCTTTCGTATCAGCGTGATGTTTTTATCAAGGCAATCGCCATTCGCGGGGATTCTGCGGCTGTAAAGTCTGCTCTCTCACATGCCGAGGATGAAGCAAAGGCGATGATCGCGGTTGGGATGAAGACGTCGCGGGTTCCCGTTGTCCACGAGCATTTTTACGATGAGCCCAGTCGGACGTTTTACATTGTCATGCAGTTCATTCGCGGGAAGACGCTTGCCGACTGCATGACTGAGGGGAATCTCTACGCAAGGGCGCTTCTGTCCGCACTTGCAGATGTATGTGATGTCCTCGCGCTGATGCAAAAGAACAAGTATGTGCATAAGGATCTCAAGCCGGCCAATATTATGCTGAGCAATGATGGGATTACATATCTGATCGACTTTGGATCGGCTGTCCGCACGACGCTGCTCGGCAGGGAGGGGACGGAGGCCTATTGTGCGCCGGAGATGGAGGATGTATCCAAACATAAGAATATGGATCGCTCACGCTCGGATATTTTTTCTATTGGCGTCATGCTCTACGAGTATTTTGCGGGAAAACGCCCGCGGGAGGATGAGGAGTATTGGCGGGGTAATCAGGAGTGGGAAGCTTTTGTGGAGCCGAAGGAGCTTGCGCCCGGGATTCCGGATGAGGTCAATGCGCTGATTGTAAAGTGCATGAAGTTCAGCCCGAAGGAGCGCTATGATCTCGGCGGACTGAAGGCGGCGCTGCGGCGCCTAAGGAACATGCGCAATCTGCCAAACCAAGGAGGAACGAAATAAGATGGAGAATCAGGGAAATGACAGGGAGCAGGAGTTTCGCACGCTGATCGAGAAGAACGGCGGGCATCCGACGGCGTGGGCGCAGCTACCGGAGCACGCAGATCCTGCACAGGAGACACTGCCAGATCTGGACGCATGGAGGGAAAAGACGAATGCGTGAGGGGTATATTTCGTTTTGGGAACCGATTGTTCTGCGAGAGTATCTCTACTTCGCCTTGACAAGAGGGGCTGCAAAAAACAAGAAGTTTGAAAGTCTCGTCAAGCGCTCGCATCTTATGGTGTATTTGCGAAAAGGCAGTGCCGAAGATGTCATCATATGCTGTACGGATAAGGATGAATTCGGCTGTATTATCAATGACGATGGAATATTGCTGCTGAAATGGGCCGCTCCCATCAGTTTTCGCACGAACAACGATATGATGCGCCATGGCGTTCTTCTGCGTGCCGATGAATTTGTCGTCGAGGCAAGGCTGAAGGATATCGGTTGCTATGGCCTTTATACCTCTGATGGAGTGGAAGACCTCAAAGATAATACGTACTCCAAAGAGGTCGGACAACAAAATGTGTCGATTTTGCAGGAGACACTTCGTGCGCATGCTGTAGATGGCGAGTCGGCAGGAGACGAGGAACAGCCGTATCAGCCGCATAAAATACTGGAGCGCAGGCTCAATCTTGCTGAGAACTATGCCAATCTCGAGAGCGATCTTGCCGCACAGGCAGCGCAGGAGAATCGGCTGGCGTATCATCGCATCGAGCCGAGCGCCTATGAGCGCAAGGATCGCACGGCGTATGTGTTCATCACCTCAGAGCTTCAAGAGCAGAACTATCGCGTTGGGGCACAGGTAGAGGTAGAAGGGGAAGATGAGCTACCCTACACGGCAGAAATCCTTGCGGCGGAGGAGGGAGATGAGGATGGGGAAGCACGTCTGGAGCTCCTCTTTAACGGGCAGGTCGGACTTGAGAAGTTAAAAGAGGCGGGGTGGATCTCACTCAGTTTTTCGACGGTTGTACGCGATGTCCAGCTGGCTAGTATTGAGAAGATCCGCACAGGCAAGGCTGTCGCAAAGTATATGGATACGGTGCTCGGTGAGAAGCAGTCCGGCGGGTTTGTGAATATTGACTTAACAGCGGTAGAGGAAACACTGAACGCGCGTAAATTTCCTCCGACGCCCAGTCAGATGAATGCGATTCGGAACGGTATATGCTCTAAGGATATTTACCTGGTCATGGGACCGCCGGGAACGGGCAAGACGACGGTTATCCTCGAATGGGTGAAATACTTTGTGCAGCAGGGCAAGCGCGTCCTCGTCTCCTCTCAGAACAATAAGGCCGTTGACAATGTCCTTGCGCGGCTTACGGAGGAAAAGGACATTGATGTCATCCGCATCGGCTCCGAAGCAAAGGTGGAGATGGAGGTGCGCCGCTATCTCTTCGAGAATAAAATTGCCAATACGAGGCAGGAGATCGCAGAAAAGACGACAGAGAATATCAAGACTGCGGACGCCATGCTGACGAAGTGGAAAGAGGTCAACACACAGCTGACATCCTTTGTGAAAGACCTTGTCAAGTGCGAAGAAGATGATGCACATCTCATGGGGACGCTTATTCCCCAGCTGATTGCCGCCGGCAATGATATGCAGCAGAAACATAGGGCGTATATTTCTGCGCGGGATTCTGCTGCCGAGCTGCGCAAGTCTCTGCAGAAGCGTTATGACCGCATGATGGGCTATCCGACGGAGGGGCTTGCCGGATTGTGGGGAGGTTTGCGCCGCTGGCTTGAGCGCGGGTCCATGAAGAATATGGTGCGTGAGTACGACAGTGCGCGTGCACAGGAGCTTGCAGCAGCTGCTCTATACAACGATGCACGAAGGCAGTATATGTTTCTGTATCAGGATGTATACGATTCCGCCTATGTGCCCCTACAGAACGCTAAGGATATTTGCACAAGCAACTATGCGCTGCTGCAAACGCAGACGCAAGCTGCAGGGGAGTTGAATCAGCACGCGTGGAATTTCTTTGCGGCGTCCTTCCCTATGGAGATGAGCAGCTCTGGCATAATGCCATATGAGATGGCGGCCACAGCAGATCTGGGACGACTCGAAGCCTTTGCCAAGCATCTCAAGGAGTGGCAGCAGAAGAATGAGAACAAGCAGGACTACTCGCTGAAGCACATGATCCTTGAGTCTGTCGATCTCGTGGGTGCAACCTGTATCGGCGTGAGTTCGCAGAAGCGCTTTGCCGATCTGAAATTCGACGTGACGATCATCGATGAGGCAGGGCAGATTCAGATTCACAACGCGCTTGTTCCGATGAGTGTCTCGAATAAACTCATCATGCTCGGCGATCATCGTCAGATTCCTCCCTCCGTGGATCAGAGCTTGGTCAAGTCATGTGATGAAAATGATGTCAAGACAGAGCTGCTTGAAAAGAGTCTGTTTGAGCAGCTCTATGAGGATTTGCCGGAGAGCAATAAGATGATGCTTGACACGCAGTTCCGCATGCCGCCGGAGATTGCAGCGATCATCTCGCATGAATTCTATGAAGGCGAATACCATTCGATTCCGGGTTGGAAAAAGGATCTTGTGAGTCTCTTCCCAGAGCTTTCTTCGACGCGCATGGTGGTCATTGACACATCCGCGGCACCCGCGCGCATGGAGGAGAAAAGCGAGGGCGGCGGCACCTACAACGTGCTTGAGGCAGAGATCATTGCGCGGATTGTGCGCGGCATGATGGAGCAGCCTGCGTTCGACCTGCACGAACTCGGTGTGATCTCCGCCTACAAGGCGCAGGTCAAGAAGGTTCGCAGCATGCTGAGCGACAGTTTCAGCGAAGATGAGCGGCAGGAAATGGCGGCTACACTCGATAGTTTCCAGGGGCAGGAGCGCGACATCATCATCTACAGCTTTACGCGCAGCTCAAACAAACCGCCGCACCTCCGCCGCATCGGCTTCCTCAATGAGCTGCGCCGTCTGAATGTGGCGATGACGCGCTGTAAGAAAATGCTGATCCTTGTCGGCGATATGGAGTTCCTGTCGAGCTGTACGCATGAGGCGCCGGATGAGGACGGCAATCTGACAGAAGAGACCTATACGGGGTCTGAGCGGCATTTCTCCGCATTCATTCGGGATATGTTGGAAGGCGTGCGGAGCGGTCTTGACGGATGGCCTGCCGGAGAGATTATTTCGTATGACGAATTCAATCGACGCATGGAGGGAATCGAGGATGGCGGACGTTAAGCACGGAACATCGAAACGCGCGGATAAGGAGCGGAAGAAGGAAGGAATATGGAACAAGGAGATCTTCCTTTCGACTGCACTGCGTGAGATCATGGATCAGTGGTCACAAGTGACGCCGGAGAATATTTGCTTTGCGGCATCGGTTTACTATCCGATTGCAGACATTGATCTGGTGTTTGACGAGCGTACCTTTGAGGATTTTGACAGCATTGAATATGATGTACTACAGTTCATCGCAGAGCTTGGCGCGGATATTGAACTCCTTGCGCGTACGACAGGGCTCAGTGTCACCTATGTCAATAAGATGATGCAGCTGCTGCATGGCTACGGGCACATCGATGCGGCGGGGCGGATCACGGAGACGGGACGGCAGTCGCTTGCCGAGGGAAAAAAGGTAACGTGTACGCAGGTCTCGCAGAAAGTGCAGATGGATGCACTTTTCCTGCGTCTCCTCAAGGTGGATGAGGCCATTCGTGAGGAAGATCTCTACGAGCGCGGACATACGGAACACCGGGTGGGCATTATCCCCTGTGTGCAGGGTGTTTCCCGCACAATCATCAAAGATCAGGTGAAGTCGATTGATCTGAAACGTCTGATCGCTCTTGATAAGAGTGTCCTGAATGCAAATGTGGAACACATTCGCAGCATTGAGTGCGCGGGGGTTCGCTACGTCAAATCCGTGATGCTTTGCCTTAAAAAGGAGACGTCGGATTTGGGGGTTGCTCCCGATCTACCAGTTGTATTCGGCAAGCGTCTTGTCCCAAAGAAGGGGCAGCATTCGCTGTCGACTGTGTGGATGCCGTTTTCCATACCCAACCATCAGATGTCCGTCCTCTTCGGTCAGCTGAACGAACGTGCGGATATTTCGCTTTCCCTCGAGATGCTTTCCGGAGGTGTCTCGAAGATGACCTTCGATGCGGGCAACGACAAGATCCGTGCACTCTGCGAAAATGTGCTGAAGGAACAGCAGGAATCTTCCTGTACGTATTGGGAAGATAAAATACCAAAAAAATGTGACGGCAGGGAGAAATCGCGCGCGCAGTACGAGAAGAAGCTGAACGGCATCTTTGATCTATCTGCGGCATCCGTGACGCTTGTTCCATATAAACAGGCGTATATCAGCATGACGGTCGATTTTTCGGCAGAGTCCATCGTGCGGTATAACAGGGAACTGCTGGATTGGCTGTTCAGCATCGGACGGCGCGGCGGTGTTGTACTTTCATCCGATTACTGGTACGGCGGATTTGTACGCCTCAAGTCCGACGACCCACGCATCAAGGAGCTTGCCGAGCGGATCACTGACTGCATCTGGGCGAGGGGGTTCCGTTTTATGCAGGGGCACTTAGCTCAAGAGTTCTCTCCGCGGCGGAGGAGGCAGGGGGAAGAGCCCGAGGACGCTGTGGAAGAAGAGCTGCAGGGGAGCATCTACGAGCGGATGGTGGCCGCACTCGATGAGGCACGTCTGGAGCAGTATGACCGCGCGATGAATGGATGATTTTATCCTATTATTTCTCTCATGTAGATTATAAAATTAGTACGCCGGTTTGCTATGATATATGGTGCCTCAATTCCTGTTTGGTACGCTCTGGAAAATCTCGGTTTTAGAAAATTCTTTGTGACGTAGTTATACGGCCTTTCGTGCTGTGCTAGTCAGAGGGCGAGTGGTCATTGTAGACAGCAGCGACCATTTCTTTTCCAAAAAATATTTTAATCACATAGTCGAGAAAATCCTTTCTGTCCTGATGAAGCAATGAACGTCCCATATTTTCATGGTTTTCCTTGCAACCATCTTGCCTATTAACGGCAAATACTATCCTTCTGTTTCCCGTTATAAATCAGAACCTTATTACTTTTTTTGTTACATACAGTGTTTGGCACGCCGCCAATTTCTCTGACGATTTTATGGATTAGCTAATCATCTCGGATCTCTACTTGAATGATGAGTTTTTCCTCATAAGAGAGATGTGTCTCTTTGCGGCGTTGAGATTTTGTTGTACACTCTAGTTGATCCATAGTGGGCATCCTTTAGTAGATTGGGTTCAATCCTATTTTACCAAACGACTTCCACTATGGTCTTTTATTTGTGTAACTTAATTTTACAATTTACCCCTTATAAAAATATGTAAAAAAGTAGTTGACAAAGTTTTTTCCTCATGATATTCTACTATCTTTCCTTAACGGGAAAGCCCGAAAATAATGTGAAAGGAGCTGTGTGAGAAGGGATCGGGGCCGTTTGGATAGAGAGAAGCCTCCCTACGGATGGGGAGGCGTAGTGCAAAGGAGTTGTATGGAATGAAGATGATGAAGAGGGGCATGACGGCTGTGTATCGGATGCTCGGGATATCTCTGCTTGCAGCGGCTGCGTATCCGGGGGCGTTCGGAGGCACTGCAGAGGCTCATGTCGTCTCGAGCTGGGAGGAGCATGAGATTGGTCAGGCTGCAGCAGAGCGTGTCGAGGAGAAATATGAGGTGGTATCGGATGATGATCTCCTCGAGATCCAGCGGCGGCTGGTTGTCTGCAATCCGGGTACGCTGAACCGGCGCGATGGCATGCACAAGCGCTGGCTGGAACCGATCAAGATGTACCACAGTGATTCTCCCAACGCATTCATGCTCCCCGGCGGGTATTCCTATATGGCGGACTCGATGGTGAACTTTATGAATACGGTGCAGAACGATGGTTACATCAACAAGCATTATCTTCGCCCAATGAATAAGTCGAACATTTACAACACATCCGCTGTCGCTTTTGTTATGGGGCATGAGTTCGGACATTGGGCAGGGAAGGATCATCTCGAGAGCTATGACAAGCAGTTCGGACTGAATCTAATTGCGAGCTTTCTTGGCATGGGCGGCGGCTCGATGTCAGCGGCGACGGCGCAGAGCATCGGCATAAACCTCGTGGATACGCTCTGGGAGCGTAAGATGTCGCTCAGTCAGGAGTATGGGGCGGATGAGTGGGGGCTTAAGTTCCTTGAGAACGTTCCGGAATATTCAACAGGCGGTGCGCTTATGAAATTTGATCGTTTCCTGCGCTTGGAGGAGATTCGGTTCCCTGATGGGAAGCGTCCCAAGAATTTTCGCAATCCACATCCTCAAACGATGAAGCGTTACCAGAGAACGATGAAGTATATTGCAAACTCTTCAAATGGACGGGTTAAAATTGATAATGGCGACCTTTATGTGGATAACCAGCTCATTCCTCTTGATGGTCGTGCAGATGTCGTGAGCAAGGAACGTGTTTTTTATGTCGCAGGACAAATTGCAGCGGCGATAAAGAAGGATATGTTCCATCCGAGAAATCTTACGTTTGTTTCTGTGCCGAAGAGTATCGACGCAAGAGATCCTGCGCGTGTCGATGAAATGTATTTCATCGCAGTAAATGATGCCGGAACAGATTACAAGATTATTGACAAGGTTCGCTACAACGAATCTCTTAGTTTTGAAGATAATATGGAGGTTGTCACGAGTTC
>ERZ773022.501-NODE-501-length-31779-cov-5.171227_pt1 | contig 31779 bp, 53 predicted proteins | sample MGYA00580839_ERZ773022 | MGnify/ENA primary metagenome ERZ773022 (study PRJEB29015, sample SAMEA2738020) | human oral metagenome | biome: human oral; feature: human-associated habitat; material: dental | place: China | collected 2044 ... | reverse complement strand
TTAATAATATACATCTTGAAAAGACAATAGATGTAAATGATTTAATTTATCCAGAAGATATAATAAAAGACTTAGAAAAAGTAAAAAAGAATTTGTCTAATATGCTTTTTAAACATTTAAGATATTTAAGTCCTTTTATTAATGATAATCAATTAGAAAAAGATTTAATTAATAAAATCACATATCAATGTCAATTATTAAAAAAAAATTTAGATTTTGACCATTATGATAAAACAATAAGAGAAGATTTTATTATATATATAGCAATAAAATCTAGATTAAATTCTTTAAAGTTTGATTTAGATAGTTATTCTGGAAGCGGAGTAATAGAAGAAGAAATAAAAAAAGATATAAAATATTTAAAAACTAATTTAACTAATTTAAATAAAAGTTTAAGTAACTATGAAAAATTAGTGTTAGAAGGTGAATATTAAAAAATAATATGGATAAAGATAAAATATTTGTAATAGGATTAGGTTTATGTACTTTATGTGCATTAATCTACTCTTGTTATATAATATCAAAATTGTAAAAAGGTGATTGGTATATGACAAAAATTTTATGCAAAGCAGAAAACTTTACACAAAAAGCAAATGCAAAACAGAAAACTATTATATTAACTAAAGAAGTGTTTCACGAAGATAATATAATAGTAAATCAACTAAATAAAGATTCTAATATTTATAATTTTAAATATCTTGGAAAAAATAAAAACAATCAATTAAAAATAGAAATAGAAAATTATTGGTCTATTCCTATAGTATTTGGTCCTAATCAACAATTATGTGAGGTGATTATTAATGGAAATACAAAATGTAACTAAACATGGTTGTTTTAGATATTTTCAAAGAATAAAAGCAGATATTAGATTCTTAACTGAAAATAGTTTTAATGATTATGTTAAAAAAAATCAAGAAGAATTTGAAGATATGAGAAATCAAATTCTTGAAGAAGCTAGAAATAGTAAATTAAAAGAACTAGGAAATTTCTCTATAAGAGAACATGACAAAAGTGATTTCTTATTAGATACAAATAATAGAATAGTATATATAGTAAAACAAAATAGTTTAATTGCTTGTTATCAACTAAACTTTTTAGTCCAAGAAGAAGAGAATTCTATTATTTTTAACGCTTTTCTTAGTTCTATTGAAAAGTGTTCAAAAGAAATAGAAGAAAAAGAAACAGCTCTTTCTAATGAAGAAGAAATGTGCAACGCACAAATACAAGATTTAGAAATAAGAAAACAAAAACTATTATTAGAATTAGAAGAAATAGATAATAAAAAAAATTCTATATCTAATAATATGGATTTAATAAAAAAGAAAATAGATTTAAATAAAGAAGAAATAAAAAATATTATTTATAAATTATTGACTTTATAAGGAGTGGTGTATTTATGTTAGAATTAACAAAAAAATTAATAAAAGAAGAAGAAGAACTTTCTAAAAAAATAGAAAATTTAAAAGCTTTTTTACAAACAGATACTTATAAAAATTTATCTGATATAGAAAAAGTAAATCTAATAGAACAAAAAGCTTATATGTGTTCTTATAGATATATATTGAAAAAAAGAATTAGATTTTATGAAGAATAATAAAGGAGCATATATGAAAAAATTATTAATTACATTATTATCTTTAACAATTAATTATTTTATTTAAGGTGAAAATATGAAAATTAAAGTTCTTATGACTGGTTCTGATGGTAATTGCTGTTTACTAAATTATAAAAACACAACTATTTTAATAGATGGTGGATTTAAAACAAAAACTAAAATGGAAGAATTGCTTAACCCAATAGTATTAAGTGAAGATATAAAAATAGACGCAGTAATAATTACTCATGAACATACAGACCATTTTAATCCATGGACAGGAAGATTATGTATGGATTTAGATATACCTATGTATCTTAGTTCTAGACATTATGAAAATGAAGAAAATAGAAAAACTAAATATCTTAGTCATGAAGATAAACGTTCAGGAGTTACAAGAACAGTTAATGTAATTGATATAGAAGAAAATCAAGAGTTTACTATAGGAGATATTAAAATATATCCTTTTGCAGTATATCATGACGCAAATAAAACTTTTGGTTTCAGATTTAATGATAATCAATTATGTTGGGTTACGGATTGTGGTTTTATGAGCGAAAATATTAAACAACAAATGTTACAATGTGAAAATTTAGCTCTTGAATTTAACTATGACGTTAAAAAACTTATTAATTCAGAAAGACATTGGACTAACAAAATAAGAACTCTTGGAAAGTTTGGACATATGAATATTGATGAATCAATTAAGTTTTTGAAAAATATAAAAAAAGAAAAACATTATAAAAATTTAATTACTCTCCATAGTTCATATCATCATTGTGACTTAGAAGAACTAAAAGAAAAGTTAGATAATGCTAAATTAAATATAGAAAATATATGGATATCTCAAAGAGAAGATAATAACTTTATTGAATTGGAGGATTAATATGAAAGTTAAAGTTTTTACACAACCAATAGAAAATATACATGATGATTTTGAATTATTAGAAAATAGAATAAATGATTTTATAACAAATAAATTAAATGTTAAAATAACCACTTCTGTAAGTGATAATGTTTATGACGATAGAGTTTCTAGAATTCCTGTCTATATAGTAATGGTGCAATATAATGAACTTTAATAATATATTAGATTTATTATCATATATAAAAAAAACAAAAGCAGAAAGATTTAATTTAGAAACTGGTAAATTTGAAAACATTTTTATAAATTATATAGGTTATTTTAACGATTTTGAAAACAAAGTAAAAACACTTTATAAAGATTCTCAAAAAAATAATTGGTTGTTTTTTGATAATAAAATAGAAATAGATAAAACTCCTATAACTTTAAAAGAAGATGGTTTCATTGAATTCTTTGGAGAGAAAAACAAAGATAATCAATTAAAAAAAATTATAAAAGAATTAATAGAAGAAATATCTAAAAATATAGAATGGCAAAGTAAAATAAAAGAAACAAACACTAAAATAAAATTAGCTAAATTCTTATTAAAATATAAAGAGTATATTCTTAATGACAATAGTATGTATAATAATGTTTGTATATATTATGGTAATTTAGAAAAAGAAGAATTTTATTTTTTATTATTGTTTTATGCCTTAAGTTTTGATATAATTATTATATCTCCTGAAGGAAAAGGTTTTGAATGTTCTTATACTGAAAACTATATAACAGATTCTTATAAAAGTATTTCTCTTACCGATGTTCTATCAATAGGAAAAGAAAATAAAAAAATAGTTAGTTCAGCTAAAATAATAGAAGAACAAGTAAGATATATACTTTATGATAATGAAAGTTCAATTAAAGAAAATAATAATCAATATGAAATAGAACCAGTTTTATATGACTGTACAATAGCTGATATATATGGGATGTTAAATGAACAAGCTAAGTTTAGAGAAGGATTTGAAATAATAGATGATAAAATTCAAATGCCTCATATATGTATGGAAATAAATGGTTGTTATGAAGATATATATAAATATCAAAGACTTTTAAAACATATAGATGAATCTGATAATATAGTTTATAGAGAAAAACTTAGTTTTAAAGGTTTCTATATGAATTTAGTTTCTTGTTTTCATTTATTTAAAAATATAAAAGGAAGAAGAAATCAAATCTTTAACTATAGAGAAGGTAATGAAAAACTTGATTTTGATGATAAAATAAAAGAAAAAATAATAGACAATCTAATAGATATAATAAATAATTGCTTTATTAATTTAAATAATTCTGATAGAGATAAAGGAATAACAGAAAGTATTTTAATAGATTCTGAATTTATAAAACTTTATGAGGATTTTGATGGTTTAAAAGAAGTTCCTAAAGTATGTTTCAAATTAAATAATAGTATAAATATAGAGACGATTTTTATTATTTTACTATTAAGTTCTTTAGGATTTGATGTAATAGTGCTTAATATAAGTGGTTCTAGTTTATTAAAAAAATATATAAAAGAAGATTATTTTACTTGCATTAATCTTGAAACAAAAAAAAATTCTTTACATTATGAAGATATATTAACATTAAAAAAGAAAAAGTTCTTTGGACTTTTTTAAAAATATAAAAGGAAGTGATTTAAATAGGTTTATTTGGTAAATTGTTTGGTAATGAAAAAGAAGAAAAGATAGTAGAACAAACTACAACACAAGAACTAAAAAAAGTAGGTTCTAGTATTAAATTAAGTAAAGGTTCAACTATTAATCTTTCTAAACATTCTACACTTGAACATGTAAAATTTTCAGGAGGATGGTCTCCTAATGCAGAACCTTATGGAAGTGATTTTGACTTAGATTTAATGTGTTCAATGAAATTAAAAAATGGAAAAAGACATATTGTTTATTATGGTGATAAACATGCACAAGGTGTTAGTCTTGACCACGATAATTTAAGTGGAGAAGGAGAAGGAGATGATGAAAACATTGATATCTTCTTTGATAAACTTCCTCAAGAAGTAGAATCTTTAGATATGTATATTATAATTTACAATGCAAAAGAAAGAAAGCAATATTTTAACAAAGTGGATGACGCTTATGTTAGAATTGTTGATGTAAAAACAGGAAAAGAAATTTGTAAGTATGATATAACAAAAGATGGTGGAAATAATACAAGTTTATTAGCTGGTACTTTCTATAAAGAAAATAATGAATGGCAATTTAAAGCTGTTGGTATGTTTGCTAATTTAAAAGGTTCAGATTTAAAATATGTATAATAAGAAAATAAAAAAGGAATGGTGATTTACAATGATTAATTTAAAAAAAGGACAACCAATTAATTTAAAAAAGGAATTAAAAGTATCTGACTTTAGAGTAGGATTATGCTGGGACCCAGCTGAAGATAGTGCTCCAAAAGCAGATTTAGATTTATCATTTATAGTACTTAGAAATGGAAAATTTATTCAAGATGAAGATTTAGTATTCTATAATAATAAGTTTGGAGTAAATGGAATAGTAGGTTCTATAGATAATAGAACTGGTGAAGGAGATTCTGATGATGAAGTTGGTACTGTAAATGTAGATAAATTAGATTCTAATATTGATAAAATAATAGTAACAGCTAGTATATATGAAGCAGATTTAAGACAACAAACATTTGCTTCTATTAAAAATGCTTATATCTACTTATCAGATAATAAAACAGGAAATAAACTTTGTCAATATGAATTAACAAAAGACGCTTCTGAATTTACTATTATAGAATTTGCTGAAATCTATAAAGATGAAGAAGGTCATTGGAATTTTAAAACTGGTGAAGATGGTTTTACTACTGATACTCAAGATGATAAAGTAGTAGCTGCAAATCAATTGACTGTAATTAATAAATATATTTAAGAGAGGGTAAAATCTCTCTTTTATTTTCATTAATAGGAGATGATTAAAATAAAACAATATGAAGGATTAACTGAAAAAGAAGTATTAGATTCAAGAAATTATCATGGTTCAAATATACTTTTAACAAAAGAATCTCAAACACTTTGGGATTTTTTTAAAGAAGCTTTACAAGATAAATGGATTATAATTTTATTTATTGCACTTGGAATAAAAATAGGTTTTAATATTTTAATGCTGTTTAACAATTCTTTTGGAGAACCAGATTGGTATGATGTTATAAGCATAGCGATAGCAATATTAATGGCTAGTGGTTTCTCTTCTTGGAGTGCTTATAGAAATGAACAAAAATTCAACGCTTTACAAGATGAAGCTAATAAAATATTAGTTAAAACATATAGAAATGGTAAATTAGAAGAAGTCTTAATTAATGATTTAGTAGTAGGAGATTATGTCTTATTACAACAAGGAGATAAAATACCAGCTGATGGAATAATTGTTGAAGGTTCTATGAAAGTAAATCAAGCTTCTCTTAATGGTGAATCAGAAGACGCTGATAAAGTAGAACTAGGAAATAATCCAATACCAGATAGCAATGATTTGTTTACTAAATTTAAAATATTTAGAGGTACAGTAGTAAATTCTGGAGAAGCAGTTATGAAAATAACTGAAGTAGGAGAAAAAACTATATTTGGTCAAATAAATTCTTCTCTTATTGAAGAAGATAAAATTAGTCCTTCTAAAGAAAAGCTAAATAAATTAGCTGATACTATAGGTATTATGGGCTACAGTGCTGGTGCAATATATTTAATTATTAATCTAATTAAAGGTTTCTATTCTATGGAAACAATTAATTTTGCTAGTTCATTTTTCTTAATAATGAGTACAATAATTTATTCTGTTACTATTATTATAATGGCAGTACCAGAAGGATTACCTATGATGACTACTCTTGTTGCAGTAATAAACAGTGCTAAATTATTAAAACAAAAAATATTATTAAGACATACTGAATCTTTAGAAACAGCTGGTTATACTAATATTATATTCTCAGATAAAACAGGTACTATTACAGAAGGTAAATTAAAACTAGTTGAATTTATTACAAAAGATGGTATCTTATATAGCAATATTAATTTATTAGATGAAAATATTAAACAAGATATTATTAATTGTTGTGGATTAAATAATGATTCTATGGAAAGTAATGGAGTAGCAGTAGGAAGTAATGCTACTGATAGATGTTTCTTAGATTATTTAATAGAAAATAAATTTAATGATTTTAATAAAGATGAAATAGAATCAAAAGAACAATTCTCTTCTGTAACTAAATATGCTTCAGTAACTCTTAAAAATGGTACTAAATATATAAAAGGTGCAGCAGAAGTATTAGTAAATCAATGTGCGTTTTTAACTCAAGAACAAATAAGTAATATAAATAGAACATCAGAAAATCAAACAGCTAGAAGTATGAGATTAATAGCATTAGTAAAAGAAGTTAATTCGGAAAAAGAATTAATAGCTATTGCTTGTATTAGAGATAACTTAAGACAAGGAATGGAAAATACTATAGCTAATCTTAATAAAGCTGGAATACAAGTAGTGATGGTTACAGGAGATAGAAAAGAAACAGCTGTTGCAATTGCAAAAGACGCTGGAATAATAAATAACGATAATGATGTAGTTCTTACTCATGATGAATTAGCAAATTTAACTGACGAAGAACTAAAAGAAATTATACCAAGATTAAAAGTTGTTTCAAGAGCTTTACCTATGGATAAGAAAAGATTAGTTAACATAAGTCAAGAAATTATGCGTGTTTGTGCAATGACAGGAGATGGAACTAACGATTCTCCAGCACTTAAGACAGCTGACGTTGGTTTTGCTATGGGAGATGGAACAGAAGTTGCAAAAGAAGCTTCTGATATAGTAATACTTAATAACTCTTTAAGTTCTATTGAAAAAGCTGTATTAAATGGAAGAACAATGACTAAATCTGTTCAAAAATTCATTATATTCCAATTAACAGTTAACGTAGCTACTATATTAATTTCTATACTAGCTCCTTTATTTGGAATAAACGAACCATTTACTATAGTTCAAATATTATGGATTAATTTAATAATGGATACTCTTGCTAGTTTATCATTTGCTGGAGAACCAGCTTTAGATAAGTATATGAATGAAGAACCTATAAATAAAAAAGATAGTATTCTTACTGGTTATATGAAATCTAGTATAGGTTTAGCTGGATTATTTATTACTTTTGGTTCATTAACTATATTAAATAACTGGTTTAATATACATACTATTATAGGAACTCATGATATTAAAACAATAGAAACATTTATGTTTACTTTCTTTATATATAGTATATTATTTAATAGTTTAAATACTAGAAGTAATGATATTAATATATTTGAACATATAATGGAAAATAAAAACTTTATACTTGTTATGGGAGGTATAGCAATAGTTCAATCTCTTATAATACAATATGGAGGTAGAATATTCTCTACTGTACCTATGGATTTAAAACATTTTGGTTTAGCATTAGCTTTAGCTTTCTTGATAATACCAATTGATTTTATAAGAAAAACAATCATTAAAAGAGGATAATTTTTTATCCTCTTCTTTTATAGAAAAGGATATGAAATGTTTAAAATTAATGAAAAAATAAATTTAAATGGAACTATTTTAATAAAAAGAATCGTTACAAATAATTTAGTTTTTATGAAGATTAAAACAAATGAAGGCGAAATACAGATATATTTCAGTAATGAATTATTATCAGAAGATAAAATAGAAGAAGTTATGGAGATACAAGAACAAGATAAAATTGTTTTATCTGGTATTGTAAAATTAAAAAATCATAATAAATATGAATATGAAGTAGGAGTTATGGATTTTAAAAAGGAGTAAAAAGTGAATGATTTAATTGAATTAAAAAAAGAAGATTTAGAAAAATACGCTTTAGAAACACAAAATTCTCAACAAGTTTTAAGTTTAACAAAAGAATTAAAACTAAATGACCCAACTAGTATACTAGTATTCGGTTCTAAACCAGCAGAAGAATTAGCTAGAATGTCAGACGCTATTTTAAGAAATACAAAAGATGTTAAAAATGAAAAAGCAAGTGAAATGCTTATTAGTCTTACTAAAATAATGGATAAAGTAGATATATCTGATTTTGAAAAAGAACCTCCTAAAGATAATTGGTTTAATAAATTAATAGGAAGAGCTAAAGATGTATTTGCTAAATATGATTCTATTGAAAAAGATATAAATACAGTTTCAGTAGAATTATTAAAATATAAACAAGATATAGATAAAGGACAAAGAGATTTAGTTCAAATGTATAAAACTGTAGAAAATTATTATAAAGATATTACTAATTATATTAATGCAATATCTTTAGTAGAAAATAATTTATTAGAAAAGAAAAATGATATTGAACAATCAGTTAACATAGAAGAACAAGAAAAAAGTAAACAATTAACTCAATTACAAACAGTAACTGATATGGTTTCTACTAAAAAGTTAGATTTGATTACTACTCAAACTGTAGCTTTACAAACATTACCTATGTTAGAAATGATGTTAAATAATGATTTTAATCTTTCTAGAAAATTATATTCTAGTATAATTACTACATTACCTGTATTTAAAAATGCTATAGTAATAGCAGTTAATTTAAGAAGACAAAGAAGAATTTCTAGAACTATGTTGGAAGTAGATAAAACTACTAACGAATTAATTTTAAGAAATTCTAGAAATGTATCTAAAAATTCTGTTGAAATAGCAAAAGCAGCTAATACAGCAGCTATTGATGTTGATACTTTAAAACAAAGTTTTGAAATAATTAAACAAGGAATATTAGATACAAAACAAATACAAATACAAGCTAGAATAGATAGAGATTCAAGTATTAAAGAACTTGAAAATCTAAATAAAGAAATTCATGAATCTAAATTAATAAAATAAAAATAATGCCGGTGCGATTTTCTCCGCCGGCGAAATTTTTTAAGAGGTGAAAAATGATTATTGTATTATCAATTTTAATATTAATTTTATCTATCGTTATATTAATATCAATAATAATAGATAGTATATGCTACATAAAAGAAAATAAAAAATTACCTTTTTCTAATTATCTTATTTTTGGATTAGATATTTTAAATATTTATATGTATACTGACTTTTTAATAGCCATTTATAGAGGTGTATAATATGAGTTTTTTAACTAGTTTTATAATTGGTTTTTTATTAGTTAGTTTATCTATTATTACACTTTTATTATTAATAGCTAATGTTTTTCTTTTTATAAGTTTCACAAGTGATTTATATAAAAAATATTTAAAAAAAGAAATAAAAATTATAGATATTATTAACTTTTTATTATCATCTTTATCAGTTTTCGTATTAAGTAATTCTCTTTATGAATTATTAAATTTTTGGAGTGCAAAATGAATAAAAAAATAAATAAAATAATTTTACAAGATTATAAAAATAAAAAAATAAAAAAAGAATTTGAAAATGAAGAAGAATTTTTTAATTATTGGGAAGAAAACTATCTTCCTTTAGAACAACAAACACATCAAATAGCAAACATTTATTTTGAAGATGAAAATTTATATATAATTGTTTTAAATGATTTTAATTTAAATAAAGAATTAATTAAATCAGATAATAGCTTTCAAAAAGCAAAATTATTATTTGAAGACATTAAAAAAAAATATAGACTTTCAGATTTAGATATGTTAAAATTATTAAACGAAAAAGAAAATTAAAGAGGCGAAGTTATGAAAATTTTTTTTAAAGGTTTATTTTATACATTATCTGTATTAGCTTTTTATGTTATATTATTTTCAGTTCTAAACTTATTAAATTATTATAATGTTTTAATAATTAGAGAAGAACCTGTAAGAGCTTTTATTAGTTTTATATTTACAGTAATTTTTGTTGTAATTGAAATCTTTTTAAAAGTTCAAGAAACTGAAAAAGAGGTGATGAAAAAATGAACGTATTTAAACTAAACGCTTTATTATCTGTTATTATAAAAACAAAGAAATTAATAAAAGATATAAAAAAGAAAATAAAGATAAAGGTGATAAGAAATGAAAAATGAATTATTAAAAGTTGAAGTCATTCAACAAGAAGGAATTTTAGTTGTTGATAGTAGAATCGTAGCTAAAGAACTTGGTGTGTTACATAAAAACCTAATAACAAAAATAGAGTCTTATTTAAATAAATTTAACTCGGCTGAAGTTTCAGCTCAGTTCTATATATCAGGAGAATACAAGAGTTCAGATGGAAGAATGGTAAAGATGTATTGGATTACAGAAAAAGGAATAGCACAATTACTAGGTGGATATTCTTCAGCAGTTCCAATTGCTTTTCAACTTAATGTAGCATATATAAATGAATTCGAAAGAATGAAAAATGAATTAAATAAAAATTCTTTGCCTAAAACATATAAAGAAGCTTTAATAGAACTTTTACATAAAGTAGAAGAAAACGAAAGATTAGAATTGGAAAATAAAGAATTAAAACCTAAAGCTGATAAATTCTTAGCACATATGGATAGAGAAACTGTTTATAATGCAAAAGATATAGCTACGAGATTTGGATTAGGTGTTGTTAAATTTAATAAAAAACTAGTAGAACTAGATATTCAATATAAATATAAAGGTTCTTATAAATTAAATAGTATTTATGAACATAAAGGATATACTAAATATATAACTATGGAAAGAAAAAATGAAAACGACGAAATAGAAGAATATCAATCTATGAAATGGACAGAAAAAGGTTTTGAATTTTTAGAAAAGAAATTCTTAAAAAACAATATAGTTAGATTAAAAGAAGAAAATGAAATATTAGATGATGGTGTTAGATATGTTAGTCTTATATAAAGGTTTTAAATTAATAATAAACAATGAACTTAAAACTATAGAAATAAGAACAAATGATTTAGATAAACAAGATAAATTAAAAAAACATTTAGATGAATTAGAAAAACTTTACAAAGAATATAGTTTTTATATTACTCTTGATAAAAAAACAACTTTAGATAATAAAACTATTACAGAAATAACTAAATTATCTAATCACGTTAACCAAAATCTAAAAACTATTTTATATCTTGTTGAATGTGAATCTAAGAAAACTAAAAAAGGTTATGCTACAAAATTATTATTTGAAGTTCCAAATAAAAGACTTTGTGTTAAAGGTTTTATATTTAAACAAGTACCTGTTAATTTAAAAATAAATAAATATTATCAAATAGAAGGTAAATTAACAGAATCCAATTCTACTTATATTAAGAAAAGTGAACAAAGATTAGGTAAAGAAAAAGACTATGTTATTAATATAAATGATATAGCAGAAATAGAAATAGAAAATAAAAACAAAGAATATCATGAAATTTCTAGAGCAGAATTACATTGTCATACTATGTATTCTAAAAATGATGGACTTAGTACTCCAGAAGATTATTTAAAAGCATTCGAAACAAATAAATGTCACGCTATAGCTATTACAGACCACGGAGCAATATTTGCTTTTATTCCTTTTGTTAATAATTTAAAAGGAAAAACTGATAAAAAACTTATTCTTGGTTGTGAGTTTTACACTGTTTCAAATGAACAATATATACTGGATACTCAAAATAAAATAAAAGAACTTGAAGAAAAAGATTTTGATTTTAAATCAATTAAAATAAAATTTGAAATAGAACAAGAACAAAATAATTCAATTAAGATAAAAGAAGAAAGAGACAAATATAAAAGATTTGTAAATAGAAAAACAATAACTCAAGAAGAAAGAATAGAAGCTAATGAAAATGTTTTATTAAAACTTAAAGAATTAGAAGATTGTAATAATACTATAAAAGAGCTAAAACAAAGTTTAAAAGACTTAGAATTAGATAAAACTAAAACTGAAAAAGAATTAGAGAAACTAAGAAAAGATTTAAATGGTACAGATAATATAGAAAGAGACCACTTTATAGTTTTATTAAAATCTCCTGATGAAGTAATTGACTATAAAGGAGAACCACTTACTATCAATCCAGGTTTAGTGAAACTATACGAACTAATTACCAAATCATATAAAGAATATTTTTCTTCTCCTACTGATGAAGATAAAAAGATGTATGGTAAGAGACCAGTTCTTCCATACAAAGAATTATTTGACCCAGAAGTAAGAAAATATTTTGCTTATTCTTCAGCTTGTGCTTTTGGTAAACACATGAAACTAATAGTGCAAGATAAAGAAGATGAGTTTAGAGAGTGGATTAAGAAACTAGACGCTGTTGAAATACAACCTTCTTGGAATAATAGCTTTATGGTAGAACATAAAGATTATCCTAATATAACTTGTATAGAAGATGTATATAAACTTCATAGAAGAGTATATGATATATGTAAAGAAGAAAACGTTCCTTGCATTATAGTATCTGACGCTCATGTATCTCATAAAGATGATAGAGAATTAAGAAGTGTATTTAAATCAGGATATATCTCAATGATACAACAAAAATTTTCTAAAGGTGACGAACAAAGAACTTCAACAGACGAAGATTTTTCTATAGATACACAACCTTATATTATGTCATATGAAGATGTAATAGAAGATTATACTAAACAAGGATTTACAAAAGAAGAAATAGAAGAGATGCATAATAATACAAATAAACTAGCAGATTCTTGTGTTAACGCTTTTGATATAACTCTTCTTCCTAATAAGTTATTTTTACCAGATTTTCCTAATATGAATGCAAAAGAAGAACTTCCTAAAACAGCTTGGGATTTTGCAATTAAAAAATGGTCTACTGATGGAACAAAAGAAGGAATAGATGAAAAAATAAGAAAAAGACTGGAAGAAGAAATAGAATTGACCGTAGATGCTGGTTATGAAGTATTATATATGATAGCAAAATGGACTGTTCAAAAGTCGGAAGAAAAAGGTTATATAGTAGGCTCAAGAGGTTCTGCTGGTTCAATGCTTTTGACTTATTGTTTAGGCGTAAGTGAAGTCTTACCACTAGAATCACATTATTATTGCGAACACTGTCATCATATAGAATGGCATACAGAAAAAGGTAAAGTAGGACCTGAATTTGAAACAAAGAAATGTCCTGTTTGTGGAAATGATATGTATGGTGATGGATATGATATAGAAGCACACAACTTTGTTGGATGGATAGAAAGAGATGAAAACGGAAAAATAAAACCAACTAAGATTGCTGATGTGGATTTAAATCTATCTGAAATTGTGCAATCGGAAGTTCAACAAGATTTAATTAATCTTTTTGGTGAAGAAAACGTAATTAAATCTGGAACTCAAATGGAATACGGTCAAGATGCATTAATAAATGATATCTTTAGAAATATACCTAACGTAGAAAAAAAAGTAAAATATGAAGACTTTGATATAGAATATATGTCTAGAAACATCCATTCTATGCGTACTTCAGGAGCGCATCCCCGGAGGAATGTTGGTAAAACCGTCGATTGCGAAATTTGAATATGTAACACCACAAGTGTTTGTTGCTGATAATCCAAACAAATCTGAATTAAGCTCAAGCTGGGTCTATCACACCGTTGAAGCCAATCTCGTAAAGTTAGATGTATTGGGACATTCAGACCCCACTATGTTAAAAGAGTTAGAAGAATTCACTAATTACGACTTTAGAAATGTTAAGTTTAATGATAAAGAATTAATAGATAGTATATTAGATACAAAATACTTAAACTTAAAAGAAGGATTTGATAATTATCCATTTGTAGCTAATACTATGGGTATATCTGAAATGAATACAGATTTTGCAATGCAAACTCTTAGAGATATGAAAATAGATTCAATGTATGCATTAATCGCTAGTTCAGCACTTTTACATGGGACAGCAGTGCTTGAATGTCAAAGACAATATATTCTAGAAGGTTATAAATTGGAAGATTTAGTAACATTCAGAGATATTATCTTTCAACAATTAACTTATAAATATGGTTTTGAACCAAAAACTGCTTTTCTTGTTTCTGAAAATGTAAGAAAAGGAAAAGGAATAGAAAAATTTAAAAAAGAATTGTTAGAAAAGTGTCCTAATTGGTATGTAGAAATACTAGATACTATAAAATATTTATTTCCTAAACAATCAATATTAAATATTCTATGGGCAGTTCAGTAGGGATACTGAAACTGAAAGAGATTTATATGCTGGAAACCCCTAAAGATAAAACAACCTAAACAGTAATTGGAAACAATAAACTGAATGGTTATTGAAAAATAGAAAAAATGTTTTATATGATATATGGTGAAAACCTAAGTATTATTAACAATGGGCAATCAGCAGAGAAAGTACCTAAGTTATAAAAATTATAATACGGTAAACTCCCAACGACTACCATATCTCCATGAAGAACTCATGATTGTATAGTCTAATCCCTGAATAAATACACCGAAAAGTGGGGTATAAATGAAAGCGCATGCAACAGCATATATAATTAACGCTTTAAGAATTATGTATTATAAAATACACTACCCTCAAGCGTTTTATGCTGCTGCAATAAATAGATACGGAGTAACTAATAATTCTAATAATACTTTTGATTATATAGATTTCTTTAATAAAGTAAACACTAATGAAGAACTATATAAATTTCATGCACATTGTAAACATGCAAGTGATAATGAGGTAAAAGTAAAAAATAATATTCGTATAGCTAATATAGTATATGAAATGAAACTAAGAGGTTTCGAGATAGTTAAACCAGATTTTTCTTCTAAAGCTACTACTTGTGTTCTAGATAAAAAGAATCCTAATAAAATATTAATGCCATTAAACTCTATAGCTGGAGTTGGTTCTGAAACAGCTAAAACAGTTGAATTAGCATATAAGACTTATGGAGATGAATTATTTAATAAAACACAAGAAGAATTAGCAGAATTAAAAGTAGAAAAAGATGGAAAACTTGTAAAAGCCTTCGGAAAGAAATTTCTTGAAGGATACTTTGACAAAGCAGAGGAGTAAAATCCTCTGTTTTAATTTTAAAGGAGTAAAAATGAACTATTATAAAAAAATAGGAGATTTACAAAAAGAATATATGTTTATAGTAGAATTATATAATGAATGGATTTCAATAAAACTTTCTTTTGTATTTGATAATAAATATAAAAAAATAATTAATACAAAAGAAAGATTATATAAGATTTTAGAAGAAGATATTTTTAAAAATAATTCTTATTACACTATTTTAATTAAAGAAGATGAAATAATAATAAAAAAATATAAAACTACATCAGATTATTATTTTTTAGGAAAAAAAGATTTAAAAAAATCAGTTAATGATATTTTTGATTTTTTTAAACTAAAAGAATTTGAATATGAACCAGAAAAAAATATACAAAAAATAAAATATCCTAATGCATTTGAGAATTCAAAAATAAACCATACTATTTTAAAAAGAACAATAAAAGCAAGTAATATAAGAAAAAATTCTAAAAAAGAACTTGAAGATATATTAGAAGATTTAGAAAGAAAATATACAAAAGTTAGGAAGACTGACATATGAAAACAATAAAAAAAGAATTTAATAAATTATTTCCAGATGGATTCGAAATGAATAAAAATTTTAAAATAGTAAAAATGTATGGTCCTTGTGTTGATGAATTATTTATATGCTTCAATGGAAAACATAGACATTATAAAATAAAAAACTATATTGAAGATGATTATTCTAAAATAGAAGTTGTATTAATTAAATATAACGGAAAATTTAAAGGTGATTATTCCTATCAAGAAATAGCACCATTATTGTTAAGTGATGAGGATAAATTAGCAATACATAATATAATAGAAGTAATATTAAATGAAATAGGTGATGAAAATTGGATATAAGTTTAGAAGAATATTATCAAAGAACATATTTTGATACAGATGGTTTAATAGAACTTCCTGGAGATAAATATATATGTAATATGTCTTTTGAAAATAATGAATTTTATGTAGATTTATTGTTTAATAAAAAGAAATATAGATTTAGAATATTTCATTATACTAATGAAGATGAAATGATGTGCTCAATAAATGGACAAATAAAACAAATTAGTAAAGAAGCTAAACATGTTATATATGTAATTTTTCAACAATATTTAGAATATAAGAAAAATAATCAATGGGAGATTAAAAATGCTTAATGAAAAAGAAAAAGTTATTTTTAAAATTTTAGAGAAAAACAATTTTAATGAAATAGAAAACAATAAAAATGTATATAAAAGTTTAGAAGAACTTTTAAAAAAAGAAGCTAAAGATGTATTAAGTGCTTTTTATATTGGTACTGAAAATAGCAGAGAATTATTAGAAGAAGATGGTTATTTATATTTTTTTGATGAAGATTTTCTAGAAATAAAAAAATTAAGTGAAGAATATGTTATTAGTTTAATTGACGAAAAAAATTTTATTGAAAAATATAAAAAAGAAAACGGAGAAAATGATGAATTATATATTCAATATATAACGGCTTGTATATAAAGAGGCATTATGACAAAACAAGATGAATTTCTAATTAAAATATTAAAAAAAGAAGATTATAGACATACAAGATTTAATTCTGAGGAAATTTTTTATAGTCTTGAAAGCTTACTTGAGAAAAAGATAAATAACAAATTAGAAGCTTTTAATTTAGGAGTTGAACAATTTGATTTTTATGAATCAGATGAAGCTTTTATATATACTATAAATTGTTTTAATACTATAACTTGTTATACAAAAGAAGATGTTATTAATAATATATTTCCAGATAAAGAAGGCTTTATCAAATATCTAAAAAACTATAAAAAAGAATTATATTCTAAATATATAAAAATAAAATAAAAAAAAGGATTAGGTGATTTTTAAATGAAAAAACCAGTAATAAAAGTAGAAATTACAAGAATAAATGATAATTATTCTTATGTAATTTTAAAAAAATTAAGTAATAGTGTATTTATGGAAGAAGGTTATAAAAAATTTTTATGTTCTAGAAATTCTGAAAAAAAATATATTCTTAATAAACAAATTGAATTTGACTTACCTTTCATTGTAAATAATTCAGATGTAGAACCTTTATTAAAAGCTTATAAAGAAATAAATCAAGAATTTGGAACTGAAGAAAGATGGAGAGCAAATAAAAATGAAAAATATTTTTTAGTAAGTGCTTTAGGAACTATTTGTGATTCAACTGAATTAAATAGTGATACTGACAACAAAAGATATGAAGCTGGAAATTATTTTAAAACAGAAAAAGAAGCTAAATTATTATCTGATTTATATAAAGAATCTTTAAAGGTTGTAAAAAATAAAAATAAATAAGAGGAAGTATGAATAAAAAACAAGAAGCATTAATGGAAATGCTAAAAAAAGATAATTTTGAATATATAGGTTATGAAGGTGAAATATTCTATGATTTAGAAAGTGCTTTAAAAACATATTCTGATAACTTAGTTGATGTGTTTTTTTTCGGAACAGAAAATTCAGAATCATATATTAGTGAAAGTGATGATATATTTATATTAAATTACAATTTAGAAAGTAAAAGTTTTGAAGATGTTCTAGATGAAATTGAAGATATAGATGAATTTTTAAAATATTATTTAGATAAATATTCAGAAGATGAACTTTATATGCAATATGTGAGTGAGTTAATATGAATAAAAAACATGAGATATTAATGAAAATGTTTGTATATGATAATTATGTTTATTTACTAAATAAAAGAATCTATCCAGACTTAGAAACGTTATTAAGAAACAATTTTAAAACAATGACTGATTTATTCGAATTTTGCAATGAATACTATAATGAAATAAAATATATAAGAAATTCAGGAAATTCTTTTTATATGTATAAATATGGCGGAATTTATCAACTATATTGTGTTGATTTTTTCGCCAGCGCATTTTTCAATGAAAAAGATTTTATAGAATATTTTAAAAGTGAATATTCTGAAAGTAATTCATTATTTTTAGAATATTTAGAAAATTTAATATAGGTGATTTATTTGGATTATAGAAAAGAAGAAATATTATTTGAAATGTTAAGAAAAGATAATTTTGAATATGTTGGATTAAATAATTGTTATAATTCACTAGAAGATTTACTTAGTGAAGTTTGCATAAGTAAATTAGAAGCTTTTAAATTAGCAACAATTAATCGAAATAATCAATATATAGATGAAGGATGTGAATTATATGAATATGATTCAAATATAGATTGTATATATCAATATACTCAAGAAGATATTGTAGAAAAAATAGATAATGTAGATGAATTTATACAATTCTATAAAGAAAGTTATGGAGAAGATGATGAATTGTATTTAGATTATTTTAAAGAATGTATATAGGAGATAAAAATGACAGAAAAAGAAAGAACATTATTAAAAATGTTAGAAAAAGATAGTTTTGATTATTTAAAAATGGAAGGTTGCTTCTATGAAGATATAGATGATTTACTAGCTGATATGACAGATGATTTATATGACTTATTTGAATTAGGACAAAAAAATCCAGATTTTGATGGTGGAAGTTTTTTCTATGATTGGAATAAAGAAAAGCTAATACCAATGGAAATATCAGATTTATTAAATTTTGATATAGATGAATTTTTAAAATATTACGAAAAAGAATATGGTAATGATTATAATCTAAAAGAATATAAGAAATTATAATTTTTTTCTTGACTTTTATTAATTGAATAATATATAATGGAGTAACAAATGGAAAGCAAAATAATTAATAAATTTTTAGCTGAAATTAACGGCGTTAAATTTAATAATGAAAGATTATATAATTCATGTGATTTCTTATTAACTAGAATAGAAGAAGATAAAAAATTTAATTTTAATAATCAATTTATAATAGATTTAAGAGATTTAATAGATTCTTTATCATATAAATTTGATGAATTTTCTTTTGATATTTTAGAAAAAGATTTTTCAGAATCAATAGATTTAGCTAATAAACTAGAAGAAATAGAATTTAAATATGCTGGAAGTACTTGGAAAATAGAATGGATTAATAGTAATCTTAAAAAAGGTTTTTATAATAAATAAAAAAGGAAGTGATTTTAATGAAAAAAACAGTTACTGAATGGTTAGGAGAAATTAAGTTGTATGATAAAAAAATAGATAAAATTGAAAGACAACTTATTTCTCTAAAAATGTATAATGTTGGAACTATAGGAGAATCTGCTTTATATAAACAAACTTTTGAAGATAATAAAAAAGATATTAAATCTTTACATGATTCTTATTTAGCTTTAAAAGAAAATAGAAATAAAATAAGAGCAGAATTATTAAAGTTTAATGCTACTGAAACTATTAAAGTAGGAGATAAAGAATATATAATTGCATTAGCTTTAGAAAAAATAAAAGAAAATAGTACAAGATATGAAAATATTTTAGAAAATCAAATATTTAAAATGAATAACGAAGTTTTAAATATTAAAAAATTAGCAGAAGAAAAGAAAGATTCTTTATTAGATTCAATAAGTAAAAAAGCTAATACTTCGGCTAATAAAGATATGGAAGCTGTTGAAAAAGCAGTAGAACAATATCAACTATATCAAGATGATTTCTTAGAATTACAAAAAACATTAGATAAAATAAAAGAAGATAAAATAGAATTTATGGAAAATGTAAATATTCAATTAAACTTAAAAAATGCTACTTCAGAATTAGAAATTGAATTATAAAGAAAAAATATGGTTAGCAATTATAGGTTTTATATTATTATTAATGTTATCACCTATAATTGTTATTTTACCATCAACTTTATTTTTAGTAGTTTTATATAAAGTAGTAGTAAGTTTAAAAGAATTTATATCTTCAAATATTGAATTAACTCTTTGTATTTTTTATTTAATTACTTTTATAAATTTATATCTAATGTTTATATATAGTGTTTTTAAAATTGAAAATAATAAAAAAAGGAGTAAAAAATGAAAGAAATAATAAAAGTAGAAAATATTGACGGAATTCTAGTAACAACAAGTAATAGAGTTGCTGACGAGTTAAAGGTATTACATAAAGATTTATTAGAAAAAATAGATAAATATGTTTCTAAATTTAGTTCAGCGGAAATTTCCGCCGAATTCTATATCCCTAGTAATTACGTAAGTTCAAACGGCAGAACTGTTAGAAATTACTTAATTACAGAAAAAGGAGTTGCACAACTTTTAGGTGGTTATTCTTCAGCTGTAGAAAAAGCTTTTGAACTTAATGTAGCTTATATTAATGAATTTGAAAGAATGAAAAAATATATATTATCTCAACAACAAAATCCATATATTAATATGTCTCCTCAAGAATTAATGATAGAAACTTTAAAAGAACAAGAAAAAATGAAAAAAGAATTTAATAATAAATTTGATGAATTAGAAGAAAAAATAGATAACAAAATAACTATTAATTCATATCAACAAAGAAGAATACAAAGATTAACTTCTGAAAGAGTTAGAGAAAGAATAAAAGCAAGACCAGAATTAAAAGGACATGAAAAATTATTATTTGGTGCAATTTATAGAAGAATTAAAGATACTTTTGGAATACCATCTTATAAAGATTTATTAGAAAAAGATATAGATGATTGTTTTATAGTAATTAATTCTTTTATAGAAGATAAATATATATTAGAAGGACGTGATTAAAAATGGCATTAGGAAAAAACAGGCAACAACAAACAACAAATTACAATAATAATAATAATAATAATAATCAACAAAGAAAATCTTATGGATTATGGGTCAACACCAGTAAAGACGGAAGAGAATATTTAAATTTTGAAATAGATGGAGTCAAATATATAGCATTTGAAAATAAAAACAAAACAAATGATAGGTCTCCTGATTATAATATTTACAAAAAAGATGATTTACAATCTAATCAAAATAATAGTTATGGATATCAAGGACAAAAAAATCAAGGATATCAGCCGCAAAACGGTAATTACAATAAAAAAAATCAATATCCTCAAAATGATGTATACCAACAAAATCAAGGTTCAGAAAATACAACTTATAGAAATGAAAATGTAGGAGCTTCTGAACCTCAAAATCCAGGATACGACCCAGACCCATTAAAAGGATTATCGTTATAATAATAGGTGATTCTAATGAATGAAAGAATCTTAGTATTATTTGAAGAAACTCAAAAATATAAAAAAGAAGATTTGACTCAATTCATTAGCCTTAATAGAAAAGAAACAACAGTATCAACATTAGAAGAAGTCCTTAAAAATAAAACAATTAAGGACTTCTACTATATACTTGATTGTACTTTCGAACACAAAGCTTTTAACGCTAATGTAAATAAAGGTCAAAAATTAAAACAAGGTACAATAGAATATCTCTTAGTAAATGACAATAAAGGTATTATTTGTAAAGGTCCTAATATTTCTCAATTAAGTACTTATAATAGTACAGTACCAGCAATTAAAGAAAAATTTGAAGAATCTTTAAAACTTTATAATGATTGTATAGATTTCTTAATAAGAAAAAACATAAGACTAAGAAATAAAGATAGTTTTAATAAAGGAACTGATACAGGATTAATAATGAATGATGTTCTTTCCGGTTCTAAAAGTAAAACATATAAATTAGTTTATACTTTACCTGAAGTAAAAGAACCAGGAGTTGAATATGTTTTATTTGAAAATATAGATATATTAGAAAAATTAAAGAAAATAATTGATATGGAGTTTATGTAGGAGGTAGCAAATGAAAATAAAACAATTACAAAATGGAAATTACGAAATTGATGAAAAAACATTAAAAGGTTTATTAATATCTAGATATGAATTAGATGCTTTAGAATGTGGTGGAATAGATAACTGGCACGACTATTGTGATGCATTAAATGATTATCTTGATGGTTATGAAGACTTTGATGAGTTTGTAGAATCTGTTTTAGAAGATATCAAAGGTGGAAAATATGACGAATAATAAAGAAAAAGTGCTTGAAATAAAAATTTTAAAAGTAAATGATGAATATTCATGCTGGTATATAGAAAAAATAAATAAATATGCTTTAGGTGAATATATTAGTGAAAGTTTTAAAACAGATGGTAAATTTTATATTTTTAGATTTGATAAAAGAATTACAACAAAATTTGATTATGAAGACACCAACAGTTTTTATCCAGAACCTTCGTTACAAATAAATTACAACGAAGAAAGAATGGTTCCTAATTTCATAAAAAATGAAAGTGTTAATGATTTAAAAACACTAATTGAACTTATCAACAATAAATTCGGAATTAAAAAAAGATTTGATTTAAAAAAAGATGAAGAATTTTATTTAATCAATTCTATAGGTGAAGTAGAAAAGGCTAAATATATAACCTTATATGATGAAAAGTTTATTAATTTAGGAAATTGTTTTAAAACAGAAAAAGCTGCAACAAAAGCAATTAATTCTGATGAATGGAACAACTTCTGGTCTAAAGTAAAAACTGGAGTTTTCGATGAATGATTATACTGTTTTAAAATTTAAAGACTTTTTAAACAAAAATAAAAGTTTTTTCATAGAAAAGATAGAAAAAGATAAAAATGAAGTTCTAATAATTGATTTTGAAAATAAAGAGTTGGAAATACAAACTCATAGTGCACTATTTGATTATCTTTTTCTAGAATCTAAAAAAAGAATAATTTGTAGAAATATATCAGATAAAAGTTTTGAATTAATTAGAATGTGGGAAACTTTTTGCGATATAGAGAAAAGGACAAAAAATGGCAAATAGTTTTAAGAAAATAAAAATTGTTTTCGTAGGAAATAAATGCCATAAAGACTTAGAGAATGTTTTTACTCTATCTAGAAGTAACTTAGATGAATATGATGGAATACTTGAGTATATCTTTTATCTAGTTATAGACAAAGAACCAATACAATATTTTAATTGTGTTGAACTCCCAGATGACTTTGTTGAAGAAGATATAGATGAAGCTCAATATAGCTATGATTCTTATAGAGATAAAATAAAATTATCTCCTACTATTCAAAGTGAATTAGACGAATTAATTACATATATAAGAAGAGAGGCTCTTAAAGATGAAAGAATAGAAGTAAAAAATGGTATTTTATTTCCAATAGATAATCTTTATACTATGAAATATGTTAGAGATAAAATGTTAAAATTTTACAAAGAAAAGGTGAAAGAAAATGTTAGAAAAACTAAAATTGAAAATTAAAGAATGGTTTTTGAAAAAATTCAGAAATAATGATGTTATAAAAAAAATGTATAAATTTCAACATATAACACATTTAAAAGATTTTATTTTTAATATAAAAAAATATGGTTTACTTTATAAAGAAAATAATGGAATGATATTATATGGTTCTCCTAAATTACATGGAACAAATGCTAGTATAGTATTTTATAAAGATGGAACACATCAAATCCAAAGTAGAAATAATATATTAAATGAACATAAAGATAATATGGATTTTTACAAATGGATGAATAAAGAAAGAATTAATTTTATTAAAGAAAAATTAAAAAATTATTTAGAAAAATATCCTATGGTAGTTATATATGGAGAGTATGCAGGAAAATCTATTCAACAAGGTGTAGCTATAAGTAAAATGGAAAGATTTTTTGCACCATTTGCAATAAGATTAATTAATAGAAAAGAAGATTATTATATAGTTCCAGAAAATATAAAAATATGGAATGAAGATTTGAGAATATTTGATTTGTTCAAACCAAAACATATCATTCAATTAGATAACAAAAAATTTAACGATATGTCTTTTGTAGAAGAAATAAATAGCTTTGTTAAGAAATACGAAACTCAAGATGTTTTCTCTGAACAATTTAATATTAATGGTACAGGAGAAGGAATAGTATGGCATTATATAATAGATGGAAAAGCTTATTTCTTTAAAACAAAAATAGACGAATTTCAAACTAAAGCTCAAAAAGTAAATTATGATAAAAGTATAGAACAAATAAAAGAAGAAAAAAAAATAGTTGAATATTGTTTAAATGAACATAGATTAAAACAAGGAATAGATTATTTAAAAGAAAATAACTTTGATATTAGAATAGAAAATATCAAATCTTTTATTGGTTTTATAGTTAAAGATATTCTTAGAGAAGAACAAAGATTTTTAGAAGATAATGCTATATCAGAAAAAACAGTTAATAAACTTATAGGAACAGAAGCTGCTAGATGGTATAAACAACATCTTAATAAGGAAGATTTATAATGAAAGAAAAAGTATTAGAAATAGAAATAGTAAAAATAAATGACTTTTATAGTTCTTGGATTTTAAAATATGTAAATAAAAATGTTTTTAATTATTTAAAACCAACTTTTTTTGCAGATGGAGAAGATAATAAATATTGTTTAGAAATTTCAGATTATACAAATTTTAATAATAAAATAATAAATGGTTTTTTAACTAATGTTTTAGTTATTGATATTCATGATAGTTGTAGAATACCACATTTGATTGAAAATAAAGAATTAAAATGTTTAGAAAAAATAATAGAATTAATTAATAAAAGATTTAAAATTGAAGAAAAAGATAGAGTAAATTTTGGCGAAAGATATTTCTATATAGATTGTGATGGAAAAATAATAAGCACTGAAGAATGCGGATATTATTCTGATGATAGTAAATATGAATTAGGAAATTATTTTAAAGAAAAACACATAGCTGAACGATATTTAGGAAAAATTATGAAAATTTTTGATGAAAATAAAAACAAATAAAGGAGAGTAAAAAATGAATTACACAACAAGTACTATTGATAACAAAATTTTACAAGATGTGTTACTTACCGATATAAGTGATACAAATATAAATCCTAGAATTAATGGAATAATAGAAGAAAATGTAGAATCTTTAATAGAAGCTAAATTTTTTCCAGAAATACATTTAGGATTATTAGATGGTCAATTAATAGTAGTAGATGGTTATCATAGATTAGAAGCTGCCAAAAGATTACAAGAAGAAAGTATAAAAGCTTATATTACAGAGTATAAAACTATAGAGACTATAATTCGTGACGCTATTAACGAAAATATGAATCATGGACAAAGATTAAGTGATTATGATGTTGCTATGTCTATGTTCGATTTATACAATAAAATGGTACAAGCTGGAAAACTTACTACTGTTAAAATGAAGGACTTTATTACAAGTTTTAAAATAGATGAAAGAAGAGGAAGAAGTTTATTTAACTGGGTGGTATTGCATAAAGAAATATTAGATGATGAAATTACTACTGTTAAAAACATATCTTTCTCTGATGAATATTACAGCATGGTTTTATTTTTAAATGAAACTCCAGGAAAAATAAGTAATGAATCTAAATATAAAATAAGAACTTTCTATAATAAATATAATCATTTAAGTAAAATAGAATTAAGAAAAGCTATTGCTTTATTTAAAGAAGGAAAAGATTATGAAATAGAAGCTGAAAAATTAAAACAAGCAGCCAAAGAAATTGATACTAATCCTTTAAAAATAGAAAATACAAAAGTAGATTCTATTGAGCAAAATGATGAAACTCCAGTAGAAGAAACTAAAGATGAAAATATAGAAAAAGAAGTTAATTTAAAAAACGATTTATTAACTAAACCAAAACAAGAAGAAGTTCCAGAAGCAGAAGAAACTGTAGAAGAAAAAATAGAAAAGGTAGAAAAACTTAATGAACAAATTTCAGAAGAACTTTCTAAAAATCCTAAAGAAAAATTTAAATTAGATACTTATCTTGATGTTATGTCTAAACAAGTAATGACTATGTTAATGTTACAAGCTAAAGGTAATTTGGAAGATTTTACAAAAGAACATATAAATAAACTTAATGATATAGTAGATAGACTTAATGAATTAACAGAAGGTTATTATGGAACAAAAACAGAAGAATAAAAAAACAGTAATATATATATGTCCAGATTTCAATGAGGTCTGGACAAATGATTTAAAAAAACAAGAAGAAATTTTAAGAAATTTTGCAAAAGAAAAAAATCTTGGTTTTGATAGTATTCTAGTTGATGAAGAAGATAATATGTATGTACAAAAAAGAAAAAATTTCAAAAAATTAATTTATCTAATTTTAAAAGAAAAAATCGAAAATATAATTGTTTATAGAAAAACAAATATAAGTAATTCTACTTATGCAATTGAACTTTTTGAATTTATATGTGAAAATAAAAATTGTAAAATAATACCATATAAGGAGTAAATTTATGAAAAATTGGTTAAAAAAAGAATATTATAAATTAGCTAATAAAAAATATTTACATATAGCTTATTATGAAAATAACAAACAGCACATTAAAAGATTTAATCTAAAAGATTTAGATGTTGTATTATGTACTAGTTGTTTTAATATAGATTTATACAGCATTACTTTCTTAAAAGAAAAAGTAGGTATACATAATATTTATGGAGTTAAATTTTCTAATAACGAAAAAGAATCTTGGAAAACAATAGATGATTCTTATCATGAAGTATATTGTACATATACAGATTTAGACGCGAAAGATGAATCTGCTGGTTCTGTTTCTTGTGAAGTAATAGGTAATAAATCTCAAATAAGATTTGATGTAAATGCATTTTATTCTCATTCAGGAGATATATCTAATGTAAAAGAATGGATTAAAGATAAAAAAGTTCATTTATATACAAAAGACAAAGAAATTATTTCAAAAGTAAAAAATTATGATGAAATAATAGAACAAGAAGATATTGACCATATTTATATTCCTAGAAACATAACTAAATTAAGACATAGTTTAAAAGGAATACCAACTAGAAAAAGATGGTTTAGACACCATAAATAAAAGAGGAAAAAATGTTAAGTAAAGCACATTTACATATGAAAAGAATATTAGAATCTATTTCTAAAATATATAAAGTAGTTTTACTTGAAGAGGTTAAAGAAGGAAGTAAAAGATATGATTTTTACTTCCCTACTTCACCTCCTATATGTATAGAAATAGATGGAACAAATCATAATCTTAATAAAGCTGACGGTCATTTTTTTAAAACAGCAGAAAGTTTAAGAAATTATAAAAAAAATGATGAAGAAAGAGAATTATTTCATAAATTAGGTAAAATATATTTACTTAGATATGATACTGAATATTTTCCTAATTTAGAAAATTTTATTAAAGAATTAAAAAATCATAATTTAGAAGAAGTATTAATACAAGGAGAAGATGATGATAATGTCTATTATCAAAGGTATAAAAGAGATAAAGAATTTAGTGAAGAAAGAAAAAGAAGATATAAAGAAAATTACAAAAGATTTAAAGAAAGGCAGAATAATAGGAATTGATTTAAGTAAAAAATGTCCTGGTGTTTGTATATATGATGTAGATACTAGTAATATAGAATACTTAGATTCATTTAAAGTAAGTGGTTCTCCTACAGAATTTGAAAGAGATTTAGAAATCTTATACTGGTTATTAGATATAGTTACAATATATAAACCTAGTAAAGCAATAATAGAAAGTCCTTACATTAGTAAATTTACTATTCCATCTTCCGCTCCACTATATAAACTTCACGGTTTAACAAATTATTTCTTATTTAAGTATGGTGTAGAATTATATAATATTACACCTTCTTCGAGTAGAGCTCATCTTAAAATTAAGCCAAATGATAAAGCAACAGCTTTTAATCATATAAAAAAAACTTATCCAGAATTAGGATTAACTAGTTATAACAAAGATAATGATAAAGCAGATGCGTTAATACTTGTTTTAAATCATGATAATAGCAAATTAATTAAAGTGGAATAAAAAGGAGTATTAAAAATGGAATTAATAAAACAACAAACAATTACAAGTTTAGAATTAACTAAACAAATTAATATTTTTAGAAAAGAAGAATATGATTATAAAATTAAAAATAATCTTTCTTTAGGTAAAGTAGAACTAAAGAATGGTTGTTATACAGAATTGTTACATAAAAGCCTTTTAGAAATAATTCGTGATGAATTTGAAAAAGAAATCAACGAGCAAAAAATTTTGCCGGTTAGTTATGTTGATGAAAAAGGTGAAGAAAGACCTATGTTTAATTTAACACATGACCAAGCAAAACAAATTTTAATGAGAGAATCTAAGTTTGTTAGAAAAGCAGTTATTGAATATATAAACAAACTTGAAGAATTTATTTCTAAACAATTATATTCAGTTCCAACTATTTCAAAAGAAGAATTAGAAATTAAAAACAAAGAATTAGAAACAAGACAAAAAGAATTAGAATTAGAAGAAAAGAAATTTAAACTAAGAGAAATAGAATTTTTAGAAAATAAAATTGAAAAATATAAACAATATGAAAAAGTAAAACTAGCTTTGGAAGCTCAAGTAACTGAAAAATTAACTGGAATTAAAGGTTTGTTACCAATGCCTAATCTAGAAAAAACATATAGTGCCGGAGATATAGCTAATAAATTAAGTAAAATATTTAATAAGAAAATATCTTCTAATCTTATAGGAAGAATAGCTAATAAGTTTGGTTTAAAAACAAAAGAATTTTCAGAATTAACTGTAGAACCTTCTAAATATAATAAAGATAAAATAGTTGAATCTTATAGATACAAAGAATGTTCTTTAAAAGAATTTATTAATAAATATAATGAATATTATAATTTAGATGAAGAATAAGGATTAATTATGAAAAACGAAAATAATATTATCAATCAAATAATTCAGGATAATATTAAAAAGAAAGAAAAAGGAGAAAATGTAGAAGAAAAAACTTGGCTTCAATTAATGCAAGAAATTTATAATGTCTATATAAATACTCTTAACAATGAATCAGAAGAATATAAAAATGTGGAAAATAAAAAAATATATATTGACCAAATTTTTAAATCTTCTGATTTTTCTTTTTGTATATCTGAATTAGAAGAATTAGAAATAGGACGTTGTAATAGACAAACTTATTTTGCTTATAAAAATTCTTATCAAGATATGATTGCAAGTAAAATAAGTGAAGAAATAGAAAAAAATGAATTATCAAAAGAACAGTTTATTCGCAAATTAAAATTAATAGACATATATGAACAACCAAAAAATGAATTATATAATTTAGAAAATTTAAAAATAGAAACAACAGAGAATGGCTTTATATATGATTATGAAAAAGATAAAGAATATTTATTATTAATAAAGCCAGTAAACGATAGTGTTGGAATTATTAAAAATAAAATTTGGAATAAATATAAACCAATAATATTAAATTATCATATTCCAGAAATAATGTTGAATATGTTTTTAATAAGAAAACCTTTAAAAATAATATATATAGGTAAAAATAATAGTGAATTATATCAAGAATTTAATTGTGGTTTTCAAGAATCTTGTTTAAGCGTAAATGGTGAAAAATTAGAAAATTATAATATGAATTTTCTTTTAGATAAAATAAAGCTTTTTGGCAAGCATATAGAAAAAGATATAATTCCTAGAAAAATATTTACTGATATTAATTTAACTATGGACCAAATTAATAATATGCATTCTAATAATTTAATAGAAGATTTTGAAATAAATAAATTATTAAACGGAGAAATGTATAAAAACTTTCAATGTAACAATTGTAAATATAAAACAATATGTTCTAATTATTAAGGAGTAAAATGTATGAAATATGAAAAACAATTTGAAGAATTTTTAAAATCGGAATTATTTAGAAGTAAAGTTGAAATAATTATGGAATTAATAGAACAGCATTTTGAAAATTCTTTTTTGTTTAATTTTAGTGATATTATAGAAAAAGCAAAAAAAAGTTTTACTAGTCTTGCAGATGTAGAATTATCAAATATTTATTCAGAAGAAGCTATAAAGAAATTAATTGAAAAAAATAAACTTATTAAAATTAAAAATTCATATATACTAATGGAACAATTTAAGAAAAATTATGAATTTATGAGTGTTTTTAATGATTTATCAGATGAAGAAAAAAACAAAATATTATCTATAATTATAGAAAAAAATTTATAAAAGGATTAAAAATGAAAGAAATTTTAATAGAAATAAAAAAAGAACCTAGATATAGAAGCGTTCTATTTAATATAAATTTTGATGTTGTTTTTATGAAATATGAAGAATTTGATTCAATTCTAGAGCAATATATGAGTGAAAAATATACAGAACTAGAATTAAAGTTTTTTAAAAAAGAATTAAAAGAATTGTTAATAGAAGATTTACATTTAAAAAAATACAATCAAAATATTTATAATTTAAATTTATTAAGAGATTTGATTGAAATATATAATTTTATTCCAGATGAAATAAAAAATGAAGTAAAAGCAGAAATAGCAGAAGAGGTTTTATAATTGAACTAAAAGACATAGAAGAAAAATGGATTGAAACAGGACTTTTCAAAGAAAGAATAAAAAAAATAATGTCAAGTATTGAATATTATTTAAATGAAAGAAGTTTAATAGAAAAAGAAGATTTTGAAAAAATAGTCGATTGCAAACTAACAGAAAATGAAAAATTATTTAAACATCTTTATTTAAATGAAATAGAAAACCAATTAAAAGATAATCAAATTTTAAATATAAAAGGTAATTTAGTAGATATTAATATGTTTTTAAAATTTAAAAATCTTTTTGAAACATTTTCTTTATTGAACGAAAAAGAAAAAGAAGAAATAATGTCTCAAATATTGGAGAATAATGTATGAACGATTTAAAAGATAAAATAATAAAAGATGAAAAAATACCAGAAGGTATTAAAGATTTAAAAATTCCAAAAGCTTTAAAAGGTGAGACTATTTTTATTGTTTCAATTGATTTAGAGCTAGAGCTCGTAAAGAGAAGAAAGAGATTTATAAAAAAAACATTGACGATCCCAGAATATTTAAATATTTTGGGAATGAGAGAAGATCTGAACTTTTCACAGATCCTAGCAGAAGGATTACGAGAGAAATTGAAGGTAAAATAAAAGAAGCAAAATAAGGTTGACAAAAAATAAAAAAAAACATATAATGTCAATGTACATAAGATGATTACATAATATTTTAAATTTAAGATATTAGGAGGCAAAAAATGGAAAAACAAGATGAAAAATTTTTGGTATATTTCTATATAGAGGAAAATGGAAGCCTGAGTGCATTTTGTCCGGATTTCGGACAAGCCACAGGAGGTAGAAATAGAATTGAAGCAGAAAATATGGCAGCGGACTTATTAAATTGTTTGGTAGATTTAGAGCAATACAAACATTTATTAGATCATAAAAATAGAACTAATCATTATAAGTCTAAAGCTGATGAAGTATATTACAAATTTACAGGAGAAACTTTAAGTACAGAAAAAAGAAAAAAAGCTTTTTATAAATATATAACACCAAAGTTATATATTTGTAAATAGTAATAAAAGCATAGCAGAGT
>ERZ773022.499-NODE-499-length-31842-cov-5.415327_pt1 | contig 31842 bp, 28 predicted proteins | sample MGYA00580839_ERZ773022 | MGnify/ENA primary metagenome ERZ773022 (study PRJEB29015, sample SAMEA2738020) | human oral metagenome | biome: human oral; feature: human-associated habitat; material: dental | place: China | collected 2044 ... | reverse complement strand
CTGCCACTCGGCCCTGGGCGTACCGTCTTGGTACGCTCGACATCGAGTGGCAGTGTGAGTGGCACTGCCACTCGGCCCCGAGCGTGCAGCTCCGTGTAAGTGGCACTGCCACTCGACCCTAGGCGTACCGTCCGCACTGCCACTCGGCCCTGGGCGTACCGTCCGCACTGCCACTCGGCCCCGAGCGTGCAGCCTCGTGCGTTCACCGCTACATGGCAGTACACGCTGTGCCGAGAGCCCTCTTGGGCGTATCGGTTGTACCGCCAGCTGCTCCCAACGACCTCTGCAGCGGCTGTAGGCGGGACCTTGGCAGACGGGCCAGGTCAGGCGAGCTGTCAGATCGCTCTTTCATAGCTTAGGGTAGCTCTGCGGCTGGTCAGCCCGATTTAATCCGTGTGTCCCTTAAAACCGACTCCCAGAAAGGTGGATAATCATGAGTGCGGCAGAGGCGAGTGCGGCAGAGGCGAGTGCGGCAGAGGCCGCAGTGATGCACGAGAGGGACGATCGAGGAGTGGGACATGAACATCAGAGACTTTCAATTTGACGGCAGCGAGCGCTTCTTGATGGCGAATACCGTGACGTCGGTCGAGGCCGATGAGGGAGAGCGCGCCGTATACGCGCAGCTTACCGCTACGAACACCAAGCTCATGGGAGAGCTGCAGGACAGGCTCTATGCTGACGGCAGGGAGGGCCTCGTCATCCTGCTCCAGGCGATGGACGCTGCGGGAAAGGACTCCACGATCAAGCACGTGATGAGTGGCGTGAACCCGCAGGGTGTCATGGTCCACAGCTTCAAGCAGCCAAGTCACCTGGAGCTTGCGCACGACTACCTGTGGCGTGCGATCATGCAGCTTCCGCCGCGTGGTACCATCGGACTCTTCAATCGCTCGTACTACGAGGACGTGCTGATCGTACGCGTGCACGGGCTCTGGAGGGACTACAGCCTGCCCAGACGCTGCCTGCACTGCTCGGAGGACGAGTTCTTTGGCAGACGCTACCGCCAGATACGCGACCTCGAGGAGTACCTGTACGAGAATGGCTACCGCGTGCTCAAGGTCTTCCTCAACGTGAGCAAGGACGAGCAGAGACGGCGCTTCCTCGCGCGCATCGACAACGAGAGGAAGAACTGGAAGTTCTCAGCGGCCGACGTCGAGGAGCGCAAGCTCTGGTCCAGCTATATGGACGCCTACGAGCAGGCCATCAACGCGACCTCCACCAGACACGCTCCCTGGCACGTCATACCCGCAGATCAGAAGTGGCTCGCGCGCTGGCTCGTGAGCGAGGCCATCGTGGACGTGCTCAGGCAGATGGACCCGCGCTACCCGACGCTTCTTGCGGCGGCCAAGAGGGAGCTCGAGGAGGATCGGGCGCGACTGATGGGGGAGTAGCGATGCTCGTACCACCTCAGACCGAGCCCATCGCGCATGTCTCCTTTCCGCCGCATGGCAGCCAAGCGATGACCTTGGGACGTCAGCTCTGCACGGCTACTGCTGGCGGGGGGTCGCAGGGCTGCTCCGTGGGGCCCATGCACACGACACCCCATCGAAGCCAACGGCGGTACCACAGCGCCTCGGCGGCATTACAGCATCTAAATGCCCATGCTGCGGATGAGGTTGACCATCTCGATGGCACCCTCGGCGCACTCGGAGCCCTTGTTGCCCGCCTTGGAACCGGCGCGCTCGATGGCCTGCTCGATGCTCTCGGTGGTGAGGACGCCAAACATCACGGGGATGCCCGTCGACAGGGCAATGTGCGCGATTCCCTTAGACACCTCGTTGACCACGGCCTCGTAATGGCTGGTCGCGCCACGTATGACCGCTCCCAGGCAGATGATGGCGTCATATTTTCCCGATTGAGCCATGCGGCTGGCGATGACGGGAATCTCGAAGGCGCCTGGCACCCAGGCGACGTCCACCCGGTCCTCTGAGACGCCACGACGCGCCAGGCCGTCCAACGCGCCGCTCAGGAGCTTCGATGTGATGAACTCATTGAAGCGTGCGTTCACGATGCCAATCTTGATGTCGTCCGCATAGAGCCTTCCCTCATAGCTTGTCATGCCATCTTCCTTTCTCGACGATCGTGGGAGAGCGCCTAGAGCAGGTGTCCCATCTTATCTCTCTTCGTTCGCAGATACCTGCGGTCGAAATCGTTGGCGTCCACTTGGATGGGCACGCGCTCGGTGATGCGTAGGCCAAACTCCTCAAGCTGATAGACCTTGTCGGGATTGTTGGTGAGTAGGCGCATGGTCCTCACGCCCAGGTCGCGCAGGATCTGGGCCCCGATGTAGTACTCGCGTGCGTCAGGCTCAAATCCCAGGGCCAGATTGGCCTCGACGGTATCCATGCCCTGTTGCTGCAGCTCATAGGCCTTGAGCTTGTTGATGAGGCCGATACCGCGACCCTCCTGGCGCATGTACAGCACGATTCCACGTCCTTCAACATCCACCTGGCGCATGGCGGAGTGCAGCTGGTCGCCACAATCGCAGCGCAGGGACCCGAACACGTCCCCGGTCAGGCATTCGGAATGTACGCGTACCAGCACGTCCTCACCGTCACCGATGTCGCCCTTTACCAGTGCGACATGGTGCTCGCCGTTGACCTCGTTCACATAGCCGCATGCACGGAACTCGCCGTAGGAGGTGGGTAGCAACGGGCTTGCCTCGCAGCTTACCAGCTTGTCGTGGTACTTACGGTATTCTTGCAGGTCCTTGATGGTGATGACGGGCATGCCATTCGCATGCGCGAGTGCCAAAAGCTCGCTGGTGCGCATCATCGTGCCATCCTCGCGCATGACCTCACAGCAGAGTCCCACCTGCTTCAGGCCTGCGAGGCGTAGAAGGTCGACGGTTGCCTCGGTATGGCCATTGCGCACCAGGACGCCGTGCCTCTTGGCCAGCAGGGGGAACATGTGCCCAGGGCGGCGGAAGTCTTCGGGCTGGGTACCCTCTTCGGTGCACTTGCGCGCCGTGTAGCCCCGTTCCTCGGCCGAGATACCCGTGGTGGTGTCGATGTGGTCAATAGAGACGGTAAAGGCCGTCTCATGGTTATCCGTGTTGTTGTTCACCATTTGCGGTAGCCTCAGGCGCCGCACGTACTCCTCGCTCATGGGCATGCAGATGAGTCCCTTGGCAACGCTTGCCATGAGGTTGACGTTCTCGGTGGTGGCGAACTCGGCGGCACAGATGAAATCGCCTTCGTTCTCGCGGTCCGGATCGTCGATGCAGAGGATCACCTTGCCCGCCCTGAGCGCCTCGAGGGCTTCGGGGATGAGGTTGTACCCCGCTCTTCTTTCGTTGACCATTGTCTCTCCTCCATCAGCGCCTTCGTGTCTAGAATCCGTTCTCCAGGAGAAAGTCCATCGTGATGCCCTGTGGCGTTGCGGCAGAATCACCGGTTCTCATCAGGCGTTCAATGTACTTCCCCACGATATCGTTCTCCAGGTTCACCGCATCGCCCACCTGTGTGTCGGTAAGGGTGGTGTGCGTGGTGGTATGGGGGATGGTGCTCACCGAGAACGTGTTGGTGGCGTCATCGACACGCGCGACAGTGAGGCTGATGCCATCGAGGGCGATCGAGCCCTTCTCGATGATAAGGCGCAGAATGCCCGGTGTCGTTTCGATCTCGTACCAGATGGCAGTATCGTCGCGCGTAATGCGCTCAATCGTTCCCGTGCCGTCAATGTGCCCTGAGACGATATGCCCCCCAAATCTTTCGCCCACAGCCGTCGCTCGCTCTAGGTTGACCTTGTCGCCCACCGAGAGGCCTCCCAGCGTGCTGCGGCTGAGCGTCTCGTGCATCACGTCGGCCGTGAAGCCCCGCTGTGTGAGGGAGGTGACCGTCAGGCATACGCCGGAAGTGCAGATGCTGTCACCGACGTGCGTGTCTTCCCATACGGTACGGGCGCACACCTCCAGTGTAGAGGAGTGGGCACCGCCCTGGATTCGTGCGATGGTTCCTACCTCTTCGACGATTCCTGTGAACATGGGAGAATCCTCCCCTCTATGAGATGGTCGTCACCGATTCGGGTCAGGCGTACGTCGGTGAGTTCGATAGCGTCAGCCGGGGTCGTGAAACCCGGACCCCCAACGGGTCCTTTTGCCAGTATTCCGCCAAAGATCTTTGGCGCGATGTAGGCCTGGACCTTATCGACGATGCCCGCTTGCAGCGCAGACCAATTGAGCGTTGCGCCGCCCTCAATGATGAGGCTGTCGAGGTTCCGGTTCCCGAGCTCGTCAACCAGGGAGACAAGATCGACATGGCCGTCCCTGTTCGGGAGGGTGGCTATCTGGCACCCCGCAGCCGTAAAGGGTCTGTGCTTGTCTGGGTCCCTCTCGCAGGTGGCCATCAGGGTGGGGACGCTGCGCGCGCTGGTGACGACGCGGGCATCGAGAGGTGTGCGCAGGTGGGTGTCACAAACGATGCGCACGGGATCATTGCCGCCTTCGATGCGGGATGTGAGCTGGGGATTGTCGGTGATGACCGTTCCCACGCCCACCATGATGGCGGCTGCCGCGTGACGTTGCTCGTGCACGTGCCGACGGGCACTCTCGCCTGTGATCCAGCGCGACTCACCCGTTACGCAGGCAATCTTCCCGTCGATGGTCATGGCGTACTTCATGGTAACCAGGGGCCGCCCTGTTTGGATGTACGTGAGGAAAGCCTCGTTGAGGGCGAGGCACTCATCGGCCAACACGCCTTCGCTTACCTCGATGCCGGCCTCGCGCAAAATTCCTATCCCCTGTCCCGCCACCTTGGGGTTAGGGTCAGAAGAGCCAATGACCACTCGCGTGATTCCCGCCTCGATGATGGCGTCGGTGCAGGGGGGCTGCCTGCCAAAGTGGCAGCAGGGCTCGAGCGTCACATACATGGTGGCGCCGCGCACGTCCAAGCCCTTTCGCATCGCACTCTTGAGGGCGTCGCGTTCGGCATGCAGGTCGCCATATCGGTGGTGGTAGCCTTCTGCCAGCACATGCGTGCCAGATACGATGATTGCACCTACCATGGGATTGGGGTTGGTCCATCCATGACCGAGCGCCGCGAGCCTGAGGGCACGTGCCATGTAGGCCTCGTCGGACATATCTGCCTCTTTCCTTCGCTTGCCTCAGCCGTCTGACTGATGATTGGTGCTTCACGTCCGCATCTTGGGGCGTCTGGACAAGGCAGCTGCCCTGCCAACAAAAAACCCTGGATCGCGTCTTCGATCCAGGGCAAGCGCGTACCTCGACCATGTGGCCGGGCATGCATCTTCTTCCATCCAGACTATACTGTCGGCTCCGAGGTTCCATCGGATCGGCTCGTTTGGGAGCTCGCGGGCTGTAACCGCCGGTGGGGAATCGCACCCCGCCCCGAAGATGTCTCTTTGACTGGTGCACATGATGATGATTGGTCCTTGCCCTGTCAAGTGGCATTCCCTGAGTGGGTAGACGGCCTCATCCGTCGGACGACCTCATCCGTCGAGTCGTGCATCTATGCTGGCCTTGTATGAGGCAAAGGCCTGCTCGTTGCCGGTATCGGCAGCGATGCGTCCCATCTTGTCGAGCAGGGCGCGAGCCTTGCGCCTATGGCCATCACTTATGAGTGCCTCGATGGCTACCTGCAGGAACTGGAGCCTGAGGTCCGCCTCGTGCGCGTCTTGGTCCCAGGTGTCAAAGTCATGCACGAGGCGACGTGCGTCGCGGTGTTTTGCGTAGCGCTCGATGATGGGATTCACGGTCCTCTCGGCGTCCGCGTTCTCGCGCTCCCAACGCTGGCGCTGGGACTGGCGGTACAGGAAGAAGATGATGATGCCCGCGATGATCGCGGTGAAGACGGGCGCATAGATGTCCCCTAGATGCAAGAATGTCCTGAGGGCAAAGGCTATCAGGAAGATGCCCGCGAACATAAGGGCCGTGAGGACGAGCTCGCTCTTGACGTCAACCCTGCCCTTGCCCCCTTTGCTTTTTCTTGCCATGTGCGCTCCTGTCGTGAGGACCCTCCGTCGGGGGTCTTTCGTGCTTCCGCGCCTTCTTTTTACGCAGCTCCCTGCTCGACCACCCGCTGGATCACTGTCGGCATGGCCAGCCTCCTCGTCTGTCGCGCTATCATGCCAGGTGTCCCCGCGTCTCTGCTCGACGCGCTACCGTGCCGGCAACATCGTAGCAAAGACGCAAGGCATCGTCATGCCGACGGTGGTCTCACAGAGGGTTTCCGTCACGCAGCAGGTGCAGAGTGCGCCTTTTGGTGACGCCGCGCCCGCAGAATGCGCTTTTCCGTCGCACCGCGCCCGCAGAATGCGCTTTTCCGTCGCACCGCGCCCGCAGAATGCGCTTTTTCGTAGAGTGCGCTTTTCCTCACCTGGGCAAACGTCGGACCGCCTCACGGAAAGGCGCAGTCTGTGCCGACCCCCTCACGGAAAGACGCACTTTGCCCAACCGGCGGGCTGTAGGATGCGCTTTTCCGTGAGACGCCGGCTGCAGGATGTGTCTTTCCGTAACTCTCGGTTAGGCTGCCGTCGGCAGGGCTGGCCTCTCCTTTCAGTAGGGTCAGCGGCGGTCTAACCACAGAGAGCTACGCAAAGTATGAGACGCCGCCCTCGAAGATGGGTTGGAAGTGCCTGCCGCAGACGTTCTTGAAGGTTCCCTTGGTGCTGCGCTCGCTGTGGCCCATCTTGCCGAGAATGCGACCATCGGGACTCGTGATGCCCTCGATGGCAAGCATCGAGCCGTTGGGGTTCACCGAGAGGTCAAGCGAGGGCTGACCACTTGCGTCCACGTACTGCGTGGCTATCTGGCCCGTGTCCCTGAGGCGCTCGAGCAGAGGCCGTGGTGCGACAAAGCGTCCCTCTCCGTGGCTGATGGCGATGCTGTGGATGTCTCCCAGCTCGCATGCCGAGAACCAGGGGGAGAGGTTCGAAGCGATGCGGGTGTTGACGAGCCTGCTCTGGTGGCGGCCAATGGCATTGAAGGTGAGCGTGGCGCACTCGTCTATCATGGGCACGATGTCGCCGTAGGGGACGAGGCCGAGCTTGACCAGGGCCTGAAAGCCGTTGCAGATACCGAGCATGAGGCCGTCCCGGTCCTGGAGCAGCTTACGGACTGCCTCGCTGACTGCAGGGGCGCGGAAGAAGGCCGTGATGAACTTGGCCGCCCCGTCGGGTTCGTCACCTCCGGAGAAGCCGCCGGGGATCATGACTATCTGGCTGCGTCCGATCTCGTCTGCGAGCGCTCGCGTGCTTGCGGCCACGGCCTGGGGCGAGAGGTTGTTGATCACGAGGGTGGTTACCTCGGCGCCGGCGGCCCTAAAGGCACGGGCGCTGTCGTACTCGCAATTGTTGCCCGAAAACACGGGTATGACCACGCGAGGTCGCGCCAGCTTGACCTTGGGGGTTGGGCGAACACTCCGGCCCCTCACGTCGAAGCTCAGTTGCTTGACCTCCTCGCCCGCTCGCCGATAGGGAAAGACCGGCTCCATTCTTGCCTCCCAAGCCTCCTGGAGAGGCGCGAGCTCAAGTGCCTGCCCGTCGAGCGCGAGGACATACGTCGCAGTCGTGGTGCCGAGTGCCATGACGCTGCAGCCGCCCTCCTTCGAGCGGGGGATGCTGGCGCCCTCGGCAAGCTCGATCACAAAGCTCCCGTAGGCTGGCTCGAAGAGCGCGTCCTCGTGGAGTGTGCCGTGGATGTTCAGGCCCAGCTGGTTGCCGACACACATCTTGAAGAGCGTCTCGGCAAGGCAGCCGTAGCCGGGTGTGGATACGGCCAGCGCCTCGCCACTTCTGATGAGCCTCTCGACGAGGGAGAGCGCGTCGATGAGGGACGCCGTCGCTGGCGTGATGCCGTCAGCCTCGTAGTGGGGATGGACGAGGACGACGTCGTGTCCCGCCGTCTTGAGCTCGGGTGAGGTGACGTGTGCGACCTTGCCCACCGCAGCCGCGAAGGAGACCAGGGTGGGTGGTACGTCGAGGTCCTCGAAGGAGCCACTCATGGAGTCCTTGCCGCCGATGGCGCCCACACCCAGGTCGCGTTGGGCCATGAGGGCGCCGAGCAGCGCCGCGACGGGCTTGCCCCAGCGTTCGGGCACGTCTCGTAGGCGCTCGAAGTACTCCTGGAAGCTGAGGTAGGCCCTTTTGCGCTCGAAGCCTGCGGCAACGAGCCGACAGACGCTCTCGACCACCGAAAGGTAGGCGCCGCTGTACTGGTTGGCGCTCATGAGGTAGGGGTTGAAGCCCCAGGCCATGCCTGAGCAGCTCGTGGTCTCACCCTCGACGGGAAGCTTCGCCGCCATCGCCATCGTGGGCGTGAGCTGGGTCTTCCCGCCAAAGGGCATGAGCACGCTGGCGGCGCCGATGGTGGAGTCGAAGCGCTCCGCGAGACCCTTGTTGGAGGCCACGTTCTCGTCTGTGAGCAGGGCCTGCAAGCGCTCGGCGAGAGTCGCCCCCGCCCACGGGGTGGTCCAGCTGCCCTGCGCCTCGACGTGTACGCGCTGCTGCCTCAAGGCGCCGTTGGAGGCCAGAAACGCGCGACTCACGTCCACGATCGTTCGGCCGCGCCAGCTCATGCGCAGGCGGGGCTCTGAGCTGACCTCGGCGATAACGGTCGCCTCGAGGTTTTCCTCTCGCGCGTAGCCTAGAAACTCGTCCACGTCCTTCGGCGCGAGCGCTACGGCCATGCGTTCCTGTGACTCGCTGATGGCAAGCTCGGTCCCGTCGAGGCCCTCGTACTTCTTGGGTACGCGATCGAGGTCAATGGACAGGCCGTCCGCAAGCTCGCCGACGGCCACGGCCACGCCGCCCGCGCCGAAGTCGTTGCAGCGCTTGATAAGCCTGCAGGCATCTCCACGACGAAAGAGCCTCTGGAGCTTGCGCTCCTCGGGGGCGTTGCCCTTCTGGACCTCGGCGCCGTCCTGCGCGAGGGAGTCTACGTTGTGGGCCTTGGAGGAGCCGGTTGCCCCACCTATGCCGTCGCGCCCGGTGCGACCGCCCAAAAGGATGACCTTGTCGCCAGGTGTGGGGCACTCGCGGCGCACGTGACGCGCGGGCGTGGCGCCCACGACGGCGCCTATCTCTAGGCGCTTGGCGGCGTAGCCGGCGTGGTAGAGCTCGAAGACTTGTCCCGTGGCGAGGCCGACCTGGTTGCCGTAGGAGGAGTAGCCCTCGGCGGCCGTGCACACGAGCTTGCGCTGGGGGAGCTTGCCTCTCATGGTCTGGCTCACCGGCACGAGGGGGTCAGCCGCTCCGGTCACGCGCATGGCCTGATAGACATAGGCGCGGCCCGAGAGCGGGTCGCGAATGGCTCCCCCGATGCAGGTCGCCGCACCGCCAAAGGGCTCGATCTCGGTGGGGTGGTTGTGCGTCTCGTTCTTAAAGAGGAAGAGCCAGTCCTCGTCCCTGCCGTCTACGTCGACCGTGACCCTCACCGTGCAGGCATTTATCTCGTCCGACTCGTCGAGGTTCGTGAGGGTGCCCTTGGCCTTGAGCCAGCTGGCACCGATGGTTCCCATGTCCATGAGGCAGATGGGTCGCTCTGTGCGCCCAAGGTCACGACGCATCGAGAGGTACTCCTCGAAGGCGCACTCGACCATGGCATCGTCGATGCGCACGTCTGTGAGCTGGGTGCCGAAGGTCGTGTGCCGGCAGTGGTCAGACCAGTAGGTGTCGATCACCCTGATCTCGGTGATCGTGGGCACGCGCCCCTCGTCCCTAAAGTACTTTTGGCAGAAGCTGAGGTCAGCGAGGCTCATGGCGAGGCCGCGCTCAGCAATGAGAGCCTGCAGCCCCTCCTCGTCGAGGTCATTGAAGCCATCGAGCAGCTCGACGTCGGCGGGTGCGGGGTAGGCCGTCTTGAGCGTGGTGTGCTCGTCGAGCGAGGCCTCTCGGGCTTCGACGGGATTGATGACGTAGGTCTTGATAGCGGCCACGTCGGTGTCTGAGAGTGCGCCTGCAAGGTAGTAGAGCTTCGCGGAGGCGACGGTGGGACGCTCCCTCTGGCTGATGAGCTGTACGCACTCGCTCGCCGAGGCGGCCCGCTGATCAAATTGGCCAGGCAAAAACTCAACGGCAAAGACTGTGGCGCCATGCGCCTCGGGCATCGTGCGCGTTGCCGTATCCGACTGCGGCTCGCTGAAGACCGTGGGGATGCAGCGCTCGAAGAGAGCCTCGTCGATGCCCTCCACGTCGTAGCGGTTGATGAGGCGAAGGCCCTCGAGCCCCTGGACGTCGAGCACGTCTTTCAGCTCGCGCTCGAGCTGTTGTGCCTCGACGTCAAAGCCGGGCTTCTTCTCTACGTAGACGCGTGAGACCATGTTCGCTTTCCTTCCGTGGATGGCTGTGCGGCGCCAGGTGGCGCACGGACAGCCTCCATGATACGGCGAACGGGACACGATCGCACGCCAAAGGGGAAACGGTGGTCAGGCGCGCCACCGCCCCCGCGCGCCACCACCCCCGCGCGCCACCGCCCTCGCGTGCTGGCAGCCTACGCGACGGTGCCAAGGACCAGCAGCACTGCGACGTAGGCGATGAGCGTCGCGAGCGCCACCCAGTCCGCGGGGTGCATGCGCAGCGGATGCCAGTGGCTGCGGACGGCCCCACCCTCGTAGCAGCGGGCGTCGAGTGCGCGGGAGAGGCCGTTGGCGTGGTGGACCGAGCTTGCCAGAAGCGCTATCAGGATGGGTGCCACGGCCCTACAGCGTCTGACGAGCGAGCCCTCGCCGAGGGGTGCCCCGCGCATGGCCTGGGCGTCAAGGATGGCCTGTGCCTCGTCTGCGATCGTGGGTATGAAGCGCAGCATGAGCGAGAAGACCATCGCAAGCTCGTGGCCGGGAAGCCCCACCCTCGAGAGGGGTGAGAGACACGCGTCGAAGGCGTCCGTGAGCTGGGTGGGCGTCGTCGTGAGTAGCATGAGCGCCGCTGCGAGCACCGCGATGACGAGCCTGAGGCTATAGATGGCGGCGATGCGCGCCCCGTCCGTAGTGACGAGGAGTGGCCCTGTCTGCCAGATCGTCTCCCCCGTCCTGGTGAGGAAGAGGTTGAACGCTGCCAGTACCAGCAGCACCACGGCGATGGGGCGGATGGACTCGACCACCTTGGCTACGGGTACGCGCGCGAGGGCGAGCAGGCCAAGGATGCAGGCATAGCCAAAGGCGAGCTGGATCGGGCCTGTGATAAAGAACACGCTTACCATGAGGACGAGCGCGCTGGCCACCTTGACGCGAGGGTCAAGCCGGTGGATTAAGGAGGTGCCAGGCAGGTACTGCCCTATGCTCAGGCGAAGCGCCATCAGCACGGCGCCTTTTCGGACGCGGGCGCAGGGATTGTCTGTGCCCTTGGGGTCGGCACGTGCCCCTCGATGCCTGCAGCGATAGATTGTGCGAGTTCCTCCAGCGTGAGTGGCGCCTCTGCGCAGGCGACGCCGGCTGTGCGCAGGCGTCGTGCCCAGTCCAGGGAGGTGGGAAGGCCCAGGCCAGACTCGTGTAGCAGGGTCTCATTTCGGTACGAGAAGACCTCCCTGGGAGTGCCGTGCGTCATCACGCGGGACTGGTCGAGGACGATGACCTCGTCGGCGCGCACCGCGATCTCGCGTGAGTGCGTGACCTGCACGATCGTGACACCGCTGCGCTGGAGCACTCTGAGGATGCGGGAGAGGTCCCCCCTCCTGCGAGGATCGAGGCCTGCGGTCGGCTCGTCTAAGATCAGGATGTTCGGCTGCATGGCCAAAATGCCTGCGATGGCGCACATGCGCTGCTGCCCACCGGAGAGCTCGAAGGGCGACGCCTCCTCTAGGCCGAGAAGTCCGACGAGCTTGAGCGCACGCCTACAGCGCCTTGTGACCTCGTCCTCTGGTAGGTGCAGGTTTTTGGGGCCAAACGCGACGTCCTCGGCGACTGTCTCGGCGAAGAGTTGCCTCTCGGGATGCTGCATCACATAGCCCACGTGACCATGGAGCGCACGGCGCCCCTTCCTGTCGCGGGTATCGGTGCCGTCCACGACGATGTGGCCGATGTCGGGCAGCTCCAGGGCACAGAGCAGGCGCAGCAGCGTTGACTTGCCCGAGCCGGTCTGGCCGATGATGACGGTGTTGGTGGCCCGTGCGACCTCGAGGCTGACGCCATCGAGCGCGGGGTGTGTATCGTCGCGGGCGTCGACGCTGCGGTACGAGTAGCTGACCTTACGCACGCTGACGGCAAGGTCCGAGTGGGCCTTCGCGTGACATGTTCGTTGGTCCTCGGCTGTGGTTGCGGTCGAACGTGAGCGTGTGTGCCTCTGCGCGACGCGGGCGAGCTCCCCCTCGAGCTGCTCGGCGTCGCAGGTCCAGCCAACACCGACGCCCAGCTCACGCAGGCGTTCGGCAAGACGCGCCGTCCATGGCTCGCGAAGGCCCAGCGCCTGGATCTCGTCCGCGTGCGAGAAGACCTCCTGTGGCGTTCCCTCAAGCGCAATGCGACCGTGCCGCATCACGATGACCCGGTCGGCCTCGAGGGCCTCCTCCATGAAGTGGGTGATGTGGACAATGGTCCTGCCGTCTGCCTTGAGCCTGCCCATCACCTTGAGGATTGACCTGCGGCCCCGCACATCCAGGAGTGCCCCCGGCTCGTCGAGCACCAGCAGCTGCGGCTCCATGGCGAGCGCCCCCGCGATGGCGACGCGCTGCTTCTGACCTCCCGAGAGGCGAGTGGGATCGGCCTTGGCGTAGCCTTCCATCGCGACACGGTGCAGCTCGCGCCTCACGCGCTCACCGATCTCGTTTGAGGGGACGCCGAGGTTCTCGGGGCCAAAGGCCACGTCCTCCTCGACAATAGAGGTCACGAGCTGGTCATCGGGGTTTTGGAACACGAGGCCAAGGCTCCTGCGGGCGCGATGGTAGGCCTCGAAGTCCACCTGGCCGCTCGAGAAGACCTGCTCGCCCGCGAGTTCGACCTCTCCCTCGTCCGGCGCGAGCAGTCCTGCGAGCACGCCGGCCAGGGTCGACTTGCCCGAACCGTTGGGCCCGAGGATGCAGAGCCTCTCGCCGCAGCGCACGTCGAGAGAGACGTCGTCCAGCGCTTGGATGTTGCCGTCGTAGAGGAGGGTGACGTGCGACACGTGCGCCATGAGCCCCGTCCCTGCCGCCCCGCCCGTTACAGTCAACATCGCCATCTGCGGCCTAGTTACCGAATGCCTTGCTGACCGGCTTGTAGATGAGGCCGGTGAGCACGCAGTTGAGGACGATCTTGATGACATTGAAGGGCAGCAGCGCCGGAACGATGAGTTCGATGACCTTGTCCAGGGTCATCGTGGGGGAGAAGAGGGGTGTGATAATGAGGTTGCCCACGATACAGGCGGCGATGCATATGATCCCGCCCACGACCATGCCGATGACGGCACCCTTCAGCGTGGTATTGCGCTTGTAGATGAGCGCCGCGGGCACGACGAGCGAGAGTGTGGCGAGCATGGCCATGAGGACCCCGTACGCGCCACTAGGGGTGGCAAGGTGCACGAGGTAAGGCATGGTCGAGACGACCACGCCGGTCGTGGGGCCAAAGGAGAAACCCGCCACGAGGGCGACGATGCCCGAGGGGTCGTACTTGAGCCAAGACACGCCTGGCAGGATGGGAAACTCCATGAAGAGCGTCGCGATGGCCGACAGCGCGCAGAAGAGCGCCGTTATGGAGATTCGCTTCGTGGACCAGCCGTGCGCCTGGTCGGTTGTCGAGTGGCTGTCGTGCCTAGTGACGCGAGGGTTCTGTGCCATGGTGGCCTTCCGTTTCTCTCATCCGGACTATGACCGTTGGTCCTGGAATCCCACCAGGTCAACCGCAGTGCTTGTGCGGCTCGCGGACTCGTGCGGGACTTTTTTGCGCGCACCTACCGCCAGTGGGGAATCTCACCCCGCCCTGAAACTGGAACACGACTATAGCACGTCGTCCGCTGCGCGGACAGCCACGACAGAGTTTTTGCCATGCGTGCTAGACTACAGGGGCGATGCGTCGCCTGAGGGCGTGTCGCCCAAAGGCCCACAGAAGGAGATGACCAGAGCATGCCCCAGAGCACGATGGATTCGGACGATCACTTGCAGGATCTGACCTGGAGGCTTCGCAGCATCGTAGGCGATGATAACGTTGCCTTGGACGAGCCCATGAGCGAGCACACGAGCTTTCGGATCGGCGGTCCCGCCGATCTCTTTGTGACGCCCGATGACATCGACGAGCTGAGGGATGTCGTCGCTGCCTGCAGGGCTGCGGGCGTGCCGCACTTCGTCCTGGGCTGTGGGAGCGATCTGCTCGTGGCGGACGAGGGCTACCGAGGTGTGATCGTGTCATGCACGAAGGGGCTTGTGAACGTGGCGATCGATGGCGAGACGATGGCTTGCCAGGCGGGCGTGCCCTTACGAGAGGCCTCCGAGATGGCCTGCGAGCTTGGGCTCTCTGGGCTGGAGTTTGCCTGCGGGATACCGGGATCGGTGGGTGGCGCCTGCTTCATGAACGCGGGGGCCTATGGGGGCTGCGTCGCCGACGTGCTCGAGTCCGTTCGCTGCCTCATGCCGGATGGGACCCAGCAGAGCATTCCGGTCGAAGAGCTCGCGCTGGGCTATCGAGCGAGTCGCGTGCGCGACGAGGGACTCGTGGTGCTCTCGGCGACCTTCAGGCTGCACGAAAGTGACCAGGATGACATACGTGCCAGGATGGATGACTTCACGCAGCGTCGCCGGAAGAAGCAGCCCCTGGAGCTTCCGAGCGCGGGGTCTACCTTCAAGCGCCCTGAGGGTCACTTTGCGGGCAAGCTCATTAGTGATGCGGGCCTCAAGGGCTACGCGCACGGAGGCGCGAGCGTCTCGACCAAGCATGCGGGCTTCGTCGTTAACAACGGCGGCGCTACGGCCGCCGACGTCCACGCCGTCATCAGACACGTGCAGGATGAGGTCGAGCGTCAGTTTGGCGTGCACCTAGAGCCGGAGCTGCGCTTCTTGGGCTAACGTGTCGGGGCTGTCCGTCACGTGTCCCCCTCGTGCGGCATCGGCGATGTGGCCACGGAAAGCTTGCGTTGCCCGACTCCTGTGCCCAGCCGCTACGGTGCCCAGTCGCTATGCCATGTCCCTGTGGGCGTCCTCGAGACCCACGAATACCGTGGTGAGCGCCTCGAGCTCGCTTGGTGCGTCGCTCATGGCCACGACGAGGTAGGGCTTCGAATCGGCGAAGACGATGCCCGCATCGACGGTTGCGGGTCTGGTCCCCTGCCCCTTCCTACTGGCGTACCAGCCCGCCTTACCCCAGCTCTTGTACTTGCTTCCCACGGCGTCTGCGATGGGGGAGACCTCTCGCTGTTCGAAGAGCGAGACGAGGTAGTCAGCGCTGTCTGTGCCTGATGAGAGATACTCGTACATGTGCTCCCACATTTCGGCCAGCTGTGTGGCTGAAGTATAGGGGTAGTAGTATGCGCGGTAGGAGTGACTCCCCCCGTAGCCACTGGTGTCAAAGCCAAAGCTCTGGAGCCAGGTTCCGAAGACCGATGCACCATAGGTATCGTGAAGTTTACTGAAGGCGTTGTTGTCAGAGTTGACGACCGCCGACTCGGCAAGCCCCGCGACCGCCGAGGCCCTCGTCCTGCCCGTGTCAACGAGCGTCTCATAGATCGCGACGACGTACGGTCCCTTGATGCTGCTTGCGGGGTAGTAGGACTCGTCCGCCTGGTAGCTGACGGTGGCCCCTGTCGTGAGGTCCTTGAGGTAGAAGCTCAGCTGATGGCCCTCGTCCTCAAAGCCACCGACCGCCTGGGTGAGTTGGGCGTAGCCTGCAGAGGAGCTAAAGCCCTCCTTTGTGTTCGAGAGCTCGATGTCGGACGAGACGTCACGCAACACCGCCGGCAGCTCCACGGTCCGCTTTTGATCGTTCTCGGGCGTGTCCGTCGGCTCGCCGGCCAAAGGCTCGGTCTCGCCGCCTCCCGTGTCCTTGCCCGTTTCGGACTCAGGCGGGGGAGTGCTCGCGGTCGTTGTCCGGTCATCCTCGGTCGGGGCCGGGCGCCCGATGAGCCCCTGCGAGAGGGCCAGGGCCACGCCCAGTCCTAGTGCGAGCACGAGTATGCAGGCGATAGTCGCTACGATGCGTCCTGTGCGTCGCTCTGGCTGTGGGATGCTATGCTTGCCGACGCCCTGTGCCATGGGCTGTCCTTTCTCTGTTCATGCGTTCACTTCTCTATACCTTCGTGACGTCAGGCTGTCACGGTCGTGCGTCCTTGTCACAATCTCTCAAGCAGACGGTCCGTGGCGGTTACACACGAAGTCATCCACAGCCTTGATCAGGGGCTTTAGTGCGTCAAGGTCGGAGGAGGCGTCCGACATGATGGCTACGACATAGGATTTTCCCTCGTCATGGGGGCGGATGACCACGCCAGCGTCGTTGGATGCGGGCTCGTCATCGCTGCCCTCGTTCTTGGGACACCAGCCAGCCTTTGACATGCTCGTCACATCCGGCTCCCCCTTGGCCTCAATGACGTCTTTGATGGGACTCACGGAGCGCTCCTGAAAAAATGTGGCCAGTGAGGCGCTGTTGCCCTCGTTGCTCGCGAGGTAGGCGTACATGCTCCTCCAGGCCTGCCTCAACTGCTCGGGCGTACTCGTGGGATAGGGTTTCTTAAGGTAGTCTTCGCGCGTGTCGTAGATGCCTAGACTCACATTGTTGTCATTGAGCCACGCGCCAAGGAAGTTATTCCTGTACCGGAGCCAGAGGCTCATGTAAGCGCTGTTGTCCGAGTTTTCGATCATCTGCTCGACGGTTTGCTGTACGGACGAGAGGGGCACTTTTCCCGTGTCGATCCTTCTCTGGTAGAGGGCAACCGCATAGAGTCCCTTGATGCAGCTCGCGCTGTAGTAGCCTGCGGTTTCGCGATAGCTGAGGGTAAGGCTCTTGTCGATCGTCTCGAGGTCGATGCTCGCGTTGATGCCCTCCGCCCTGAGGCGTGCGAGCGCTCGCTCGATGTCTGTGAGGTCTCCTTGCGCAAGGTTGCGCGTCGAGCTAGTGGCGCGCAGGGTCGAGTATCCCACCGTGGCGCTTAGGCTGTCCGTGAGCTCAGCCTGAGGACCTTCCCCTGCCTGGCCGGCCTGTCCGCCCTGTATCCCGCCAGATCCCGCACGGCCTTGCAGGAGGCCGACGAGGCCGCCAACACAGATCGCGATCACGACGGCAAAACAGAGCGCCCTCAGCTGCCAAGGCAGCCTCCGCCACCGTCGTGCAAGAGGCGATGCCGCCGGTCTGTGCGTATCGCCCCCGTCGCCTGCGACGCGACGCAGGCGACGGCGCAGTGCGAGGACGAGGTGAGAGACGCGGTCCCAGAAGATGCCAGGTGCCTGCCCACCCGGGTCTCTCGAGCGCCTGGGACGCCTTCGTCCATCCAGCTGCCCGTGTCGTCGCGCCCTGTTCCTATCGCTTTTGTTCGCGTGCGCCATATCGCCTTGCCGGTCCTAGTTCTTGAGCGAGTTGAGTGGGGCAGGAAAGCGCCCGCCGCGGTGGGCGAACACGGATCCGGCAAACCGGTTCACGGGCATGACCGGTGCTGAGCCAAAGAGCCCGCCAAACTCCAGCACGTCGCCCTCGGCATGGCCGATAGCCGGTATCAGCCGTACGGCCGTGGTCTTCGCGTTGATGACGCCGATGGCCATCTCGTCTGCGATGATGCCCGCGATGGCCTCGACGGGCGTGTCGCCGGGTATGGCTATCATGTCAAGACCCACCGAGCACACGGAGGTCATGGCCTCAAGCTTCTCGAGGCAAAGTGCCCCGCTCGTGGCCGCATGTATCATCCCGGCGTCCTCCGAGACGGGAATGAATGCACCCGAGAGACCTCCCACGCTGGAGCTTGCCATGACGCCGCCCTTCTTGACGGCGTCATTGAGGAGTGCCAAGGCGCAGGTGGTGCCAGGCCCTCCGCACTCGCCGACGCCCATTATCTCCAAGATCTGTGCCACGGAGTCGCCCGCTGCGGGGGTGGGGGCGAGTGAGAGGTCCACGATGCCCTTGTCCACGCCCAGGCGTCGGGCCGCCTCGCGGCTCATGAGTTCGCCCGCTCGGGTGATCTTAAAGGCGGTCTGCTTGATCCTCTCTGCGACCTCCATGAGGTCGGCGGAGGCGGGCAACTCCTGGAGTGCCGCTGCCATGACGCCCGGTCCCGAGACACCCACATTGATGACGGCGTCGCTCTCGCCCGAGCCATGGATCGCCCCTGCCATGAAGGGCGAGTCCTCGACCATGTTTGAGAACACGACGAGCTTGGCGGCACCGTAGCAGTTACTGTCCCTCGTGAGCCTAGCGGCCTTGAGTACCGTGCGCGCCATCAGGAGTACGGCGTCCATGTTGATGCCGGCTCGCAGGCTGGCCACGTTGACGCTCGAGCAGACGCGCTGGGTGCCTGCGAGCGCCTCGGGAATGGAGTCGATGAGGTGGCGGTCCGTGACTCCCATACCCTTCTGCACGAGCGCGGAGAAGCCGCCCATGAAGTCGATGCCGAGGGTCTCTGCCGCACGGTCCATGGCATGGGCGAGCGGCGTGAGGTCGGCGTCGGGGCAGGCGGCGGCGATCTGTGCCACGGGCGTCACCGAGACGCGCCTGTTGGCGATGGGGATACCGTACTCGCGCTCGAGCTCTGCGGCTACAGGGACGAGGTGCTCGGCTACCTTCGTGACATGGTCGTAGACCTTGGTGCACATCTGTCCCATGTCCTCGCACGCGCAGCCATGAAGTGAGATGCCCATGGTGAGGGTACGCAGGTCAAGGTTCTGCTGGGAGACCATGGAGAGGGTCTCGGCTACCTCTTCGGGGGTAATCGCCATGCCTGTCCTCCCGTCGCGAAACCAGATAATCGCTGGATATTTTAGCGTGTGAGGCACGTCTGCAGGGCGGTAGGCCGCGCACACAGACATACGCTTCACAGTCGCATGTCATGGCCTCAAGGGTCGAGGCGACAGGTCACGCGTAACCTTAGGCCTGGTCTGTCGTGGTGCCCTCGCCCGGCTCAAGCTCCAGCGCAGGGATGCCCCTCGCGTCCATACGCCGGCGCAGCTCCTCGACGATGGGGATGCTTGCCGTGCAGCCGATGCGTCGCGCGCCGGCTGCGACCATGGCGAGGAAGCTGTCGGCGTCACGAATGCCACCTGCAGCCTTGACCTGTACGCCCTCTCCCACGTGTTCGCACATGAGCCTCACGTCCCTGACGGTGGCACCGCCCTTGGGAGAGAAGCCCGTAGAGGTCTTCACGAAGTCGGGACGGACCCGTGAGGCGATCTTGCAGAGCCGGATGATCTCCTCGCTCGAGAGTTCACGTGTCTCGAAGATGACCTTGGAGAGGGCGCGTGCCTCTTTGCAGACGCCGACGATGGCGCTCATCTCGTCCTCGACCTGTTTCCACTTCCCATCCTTGAGCTCGCTGCGGTTTACGACGTAGTCGATCTCATCCGCACCGTTCTCAAGGGCCTCTCTTGTCTCGAAGACCTTGGTGGCGACAGTCGTCTGGCCAAGGGGAAAGCCGATGGCGGCGCCAACGTGAACGCCCGTACCCCTAAGCAGGCGCGCGCAGCGCACCACCTGGCACGGCTCGATGGCCACCATGCGAAAGTGGTGGCTTGCAGCCTCGTCACAGAGCCTCTGCATGTCTGCGGCGGTTGCGTCGGGCCTGAGATTGGTGTGGTCAACCAGCTGGCAGAGCTCCACTAGCGTCCATGTTCCCATGGTTTCCTCCCGGTGCTGTCTTTGGGTCCCCGTACGATTGCGCGCCGCGCCATCCTCGTGGCGGCTGCGCGTGGACGAGGTCGTCAAGCTGTATCATAGGGGGTGGCTCCACTTCCACGGGCGTGTTTTTCTAGGAGCGGTTGGAGATGGTCCACATGGGGCTCTTTGGCTTTTTGGGAACGCTGCAAGGCGCACGGAAGGGCTTTGGCGACGGCACAATCAGGATCGCGACGGGCATCAACATCAGGGAGCTGGGCGGCTTTCCCACTGCGCACGGAAAGACCCGCTACGGCAGGTTCATTCGCTCCGGTACGACCGCGCAGGTCGATAAGGCTGATGCGCGCGAGCTCTATGGCTATGGGGTTCGCAGGGCGTTGGACCTCAGAGGTACCGACGAGGTCGAGCGAAGCCCCGAGCGGCTTACCTCGCTCATTCGCATCGAGTACCTCAATGTCCCCCTCTTTGACTATGACATCACGGGTGCGGGCTTGGGGAGGGACGGAGACCCTGGTGGCTACCTTACCGAGGGTATCTTTCAGATGTTGGGCAACCGCGCCGCCATCAGGGACATCTTCACCTTTCTGGCCCATGCGCCCAGGGGATCGTGTACCCTCTTTCACTGCGGGGCGGGAAGTGACCGCACGGGGCTCCTCTCTCTGCTGCTTCTTGGCCTTGCGGGGGTAGAGCGTCGCCAGATCATCGCTGACTACGCCTATTCGTTCGGCTACGTTGCCGAGGTGAACGCCGTGGTCTTTGGAGGATCAGGCGGCGCTGAGGGCCTAGGCGCGGTGCGACCCGATCTCGCCGTGCGGATCAAGACGGCCTCCACGGCGTATGACCGTATCGTCGAGCGGCATGGTGACGTCCGGTCCTTCCTTCTGAGCTGCGGTGTCAGGGAGTCTGAGGTCAGTCAGGTGAGGGCGCTGCTGCTCAAGCGCATTCCTCCACGCTACCGCATACCACCCGAGGAGGCCCTCGTGTCGAGCACCGAGCTTCTGCACAGGGAGATTCCCGACACGGAGTCGAATGTGCGCTTCTACGTGAACGCCTACGAGCATCCGGAGAAGGTCATCGCAGACCTCTACTACATGAAGGACAAGACGCACGATCTTGTCGCACGCATTGATGCGAGCCAGCGGGACCGCTCGTTTCACGATCACGACTATGTTGACCTGTTGGTTCCCGAGGAGGAGCTCGGTCACCTCTATGCGCCTGTGGACGGGAAGGTGCTGCCGCTCGACCAGTCGCAGGATCCCATCTTCGCGAGCGGGCAGAGCGGCAAGGGCATCGTCATCGTGCCCTCGGGCAACACCCTCTATACGCCTGCGGCCTGCCGCGTCACCGCGCAGCTGCCCTCGTTCAACGCGGTGGGCCTGCTTACTCAGGATGGGATAGAGCTGCTCGTGGTCGTCGGGGCAGGTGCCGAGAGGTCTGATGGCAGGGGATTCAGGCAGCATGTGTGGCAAAACGACTCCGCCCGTCGCGGGGTGCCCCTCATCTCATGGGACCCGACCCTGGTGCCCAAGACGGCGGCAGGTCAGGTCATGCTCATCGTCACCAATTCGAGCGAGCTGGAAAACGTGGAGCTGCTCGAGTCCGGAAACGTGCAGGTCGGAGACGAGATCGCCTCCATTAGCCCGTAGGAGTCCGTAGGGGCATAGATGGTGCGGGCACGCCTCTCAGTTCCGTGAGGGCCCGCAGCCAGAGTGCGCCTTTCCGTGAGGCCAGACTCCGAACCGAGATCTGCGGACCCTGGCACAACCCGCCCCGCAGGCTGGCGGGGGGTTGCTCGAGCGCATTTGCCCAGTTGAGCCATTCTCCATAGTGCCCCGCAGTCTGGCGGGTGGTTGCTCCACACCTCCCGGGCGCCGCAGCGTGACGGAAAGGCGCAGTCTGCGCGATCTGGGGATCGCAGAGTGCGTCTTTCCGTGAGTCGATCAGGACAGAATGCGCTTTTCCGTCACGCCAGCATCGGTTGACTCGCTCCGTTCGTCACCGATTCCAAATCCCAAAAAATGTGCACATACGTCTTCATAAATCCTGCACAAGTGCTATACTGTACTGTACACATTACGTGTCCAGTCGCGAGGATGCCTGCATGTCTCTCGTGACGCGCGTGCCGTGCTGTCCTGATCCAAGAAAGAGATGGAGGGTCCCCTATGCGTTACCTGCTAGTCGTAAGCCACGGAACATTCGCCCCCGGCCTGCACAGCGTTATCAGGATGCTGGCAGGAGACAGGGATGACGTCCTCAGCTGCAGTCTTGAGGACGGCATGGGCGCTGACGTCTACACCGAGAGGCTCAAGAAGACCATCTCGCCCATCGGGCAGGATGACACCATCTTCCTGTTTGGTGACATCATCGGTGGCTCGCCCCTCACCAATGCGATGGACGTGTTGACGGAGGCAGGCCACATCGACAGGACGACCGTCTTCGGTGGCGCGAACGTTCCCATGGTCATCACCGCCGCGCTGGAGGCGGACAATGACGACCAGACACTCAAGGAGATGGTCATTAGCGAGGGCCAGGCCGCCATCCGTGAGTTCGTGCTCGACCTTGGTGGCGACGAGGACGAGGAGCTCTGAGCTGGGGCGTCGTGGTCGGGCTGACCGCAGGCTCCTTACGTGCATGTGGCAGTCCGGCCTTTGCATAGTTGTGTGGGCATAGGTATCAGTACCAAGGATCACGAGGAAAAGAGGAAGCAATGATCTCATTTGTTCGAGTTGACGACCGCATCATCCACGGACAGACCGTCACGCGCTGGGCGCTCGAGTACCCCTGCGACGGCATCATTGGGGTGAATGACGCTGCGGCGAACAACCCCGTGCTCAAGGCTGCCTACAAGGGAGCGGCGCCCGAGAAGAAGGTCTTCGTCTGGACGCTTGAGCACTTCAAGGAGAGCATGGATAAGGTACTTGCCAGCAAGACCAAGTACTTTCTCATCACCAAGAACCCCCTTGACATGAAGACGATCCTCGTCGACTACGGCTTTAAGCCCTCCGACATCGATCGCGTCATCATCGGTCCCTGCAACGACCGTCCTGGCGCCATCAAGCTCGGTAACAACCAGTCGATCACGCCCGAGGAGGCGCAGGCCCTCGAGGACATCACCAAGGCAGGCTATACCGTTGAGTTCGCGCTGCTCAAGGATAAGTCCATCGGCGAGTGGCCGCAGTTCCGCAACCGCTTCGATGTCAAGTGACCCCGCTAGACTGGCAGTTCACTCATGACGTAGTGGAAAGGTGGCTTAGAGCTTATGGAGATTAACTATCTGCAGGCCGCGTTGCTTGGACTGTGTGCCTGCCTGGCGTCTCTGCCCGGCATGGGCGGCACGACCGTCGGTAACTACACGCTTGGGCGCCCCTTGGTGGGCGGTCTGGTCGTGGGACTGATCTTGGGTGACGTCCAAACCGGCGTCATCGTTGGCGCCGCCATACAGATCGTCTACATTGCGCTCGTCACCCCCGGCGGAACCGTGTCGGCCGACGTGCGTGCCGTCACCTACATCGGCATCCCCCTCTCGATCCTCGCCATTCACGCGAACAATCTCGACCCGAGCTCCGTGGCGGCCTCCTCCATGGCGGCAACTCTCGGTGCGGCGGTCGGCACCCTCGGTACGGTCCTCTTCTACGGTACCGCGACGCTCAACCTCGTGTGGCAGTCCATTGGCTGGAAGGCGCTGGAGTCAAAAGACTGGAAGAAGATCAAGCGCACGCTGCCGTTGGTTGACTTCGTCTACCCCTGGGTCTCGCACATTCTGTTCTCCTTCATCCCGACCTTCATCATCTGCATAGCGGGCGCTCAGATGGTTGACCTCATGAAGGAGTACATGCCCATGGATGGCGTCGCCATGAAGACGCTGTTCACCGTGGGATCGCTCCTCCCGACCGTCGGTGTTGCGATCCTCTGCAAGCAGGTCATCACCAAATCGCTTGACTGGCTGACCTTCGCCTTTGGCTTCACGCTTGCCGCCTGCATGCATCTCAACCTGATAGCCTGCGCCATCGTCGCGTCGTTCTTTGCACTTATCAAGTACCAGATAGAGCAGGCGAAGGCCGCTCGCCCCGCCGTCGCGGCGGCTGCGGGAGCCGCTGGTGACGAGGAAGAGGAGGACATCTAATCATGGCAGAGACAAAGAAGATCTCCCCCAAGGCACGCAAGAAGGCGTTCAGGAACTGGTCTTACGGCAACCTCACCTGCTTCTCGCAGGCACACATGCAGACCTTTGGCTATCTGGTTGCGATGCTTCCCATCGTTGATGATCTCTACGAGAAGGACGAGGAAAAGATAGAGGCCCTCAGTACCTACACGACCTTCTTCAATACCGAGCCCCAGATAGGCACCATGGTCATCGGGCTCACAACCGGTCTGGAGGAGGCCCGCGCCAATGGCGAGCACATCGATGCCGAGACCATCAACGGCATCCGTGCCGGCCTGATGGGCCCCTTGGCGGGACTCGGGGACTCCATCGTCGTCGGTACCTTTATCCCCATCTTGCTGGGTATCGCCCTTGGGCTCTCGAGTGGAGGCTCCGTGCTCGGCCCCCTCTTCTACATCGTGGCATGGAACCTCCTCATGTACTTTGGCATGAAGCTCGCCTACAACCGAGGCTACGAGCTTGGCGGCTCCGCCGTGCAGGCCTTGGTCGGCCCCGAGTCTCAGGCGCTGCGCAGCGCCATCGTCATGGTCGGCACGATGGTCATCGGCGCCGTTGCCGCGACGTGGATTTCCATCTCTACCGCACTGCAGCTTCCAGGCCTGGGCTCGTTTGACGGTGTGCTGTGGTCGAGTAACTCGACCGTCACGCAGCAGGCGCTCGAGGCTGCGGGGGAGCAGGGAGTCACGCTTAACGTCTTTGGCTCGGGCATCTATCCCAAGTTGCTCAACTTCCTGTTCGTGTACCTGTGCTGGTGGCTCATGACCAAGAAGAAGATAGGTGTCATCCCCGTCATGCTCATCCTCGTTGGCGTGGCCCTCGTGGGTGTGCTCGTCGGCTTCTTCAACCCAGGTTTGAGCTACGGAGGGTAATGCCTGCTCGCACCGGCTGCGTTTGTCCGCACCAGTCGTGTCCGCCGGTGTCAGCTGTGCCGACCGTGAGCGCAGCTGTAGTAGCGGCCTTGGGATTTGCGGTCGGGCAAACACGGAGAGACGCTAGATACGGGGCGGGGTCGGCTCACAGGTCCGGCCCCGCTCCTTTTGCGGGCGTTTGGAGGCATCCATAAGGAGAGGACAGGGGCGGAGGTCGCGCACATGAGGAGCACAGAGGCTGGGTCACACGAGAAGGGGGCAACGTCCAAGGGACGTGGCGCCTCTCTCCCCGCGAGGAGGGAGACCCTTATCAAGGAGGCAGACCTGCAGGTGCGCGCCATCATGCGCATGGAGGCGTGGAAGCGCATCGCCTACTCCCTCGTAGCCGTCGGTGCCCTTCTCGCCTACTGGCAGGCCTATCGGGACGGGCCCGCCTGGGCCCTAATCGTCGGTGTTGCTGTCCTTGTCGTCTCGGTGCTAGCGGGTCTCATCCTGTACTTGGTCGTGAACCGGGCCAAAATGAACGTGAGAGCGATCATGAGGGCCGCAGGGGTCGACATCGATACGCCTCGTTCGAAGCGGGACGCGCGGGAGGGGGAGGGTGCGGGTGACGCAGACGGTGACACCCAACCTCCCGCACGCTAGTATAGTTGCAACTCCTCACGGAAAACCGCACTCTGCACTCGGTGACTCAAGTAAAACCGCATTCATCACGTTGAGTCTCACCAAAAACCGACGCAACCCAGGTCGAGAGGCTTGAGGCGACCCGCTAGCGTGATGTAGTCCGCTCGTGGCTGCGCATCGTGGCATATGTCGCAGTCGCGACACCTGCATGCCACTATAATGATGATGTCGTGGGAATCGCGCCGGTCGCGTTGCGGTCGGCTCGCATCGTCAGGAGGTGCCATGCCCAAGGTCGTGAGAGCCGTCCTATCGCTCGCCCTGCTCGCGGTGGTCTACAGCAGCGTACTTGTGCTCTCTTCGGTTCAGGCTGCTGGTGAAGACAGTAGGCTTTTGCCCGACTGGACCCTAGGGGCACTGGGTGTGTGGGCTGGGGCGTTGCTACTTGTCAGTGTCGCGAACATGGTCAATGCCTACCTGGGTCGAAACGAAGGAAGTGCGTCTGGTCTGGCGCTCTGGGGCATGGTGCTCAAGATCTGTATGATACCGTTCTACCTGTTCGGGTTTTTTGGTGGTGCGCTCATCTCCATTGGGCTGGCGGTGGTGCCCGGGCTTTTCATCTTCATTCCCCTTCAGGTTGCCGTTATGGCCGCAGTCGGTTTCGCACCGCTGCTTGCCACGTCGTCGTACTGCATCGCTGCGGCGGTGAGGGCGCAGAGGGAGGGCGCTATCGAGCATGGCACGATGATCAGCCTCATCGTGCTGCACCTGCTCTTCGTTACCGACCTTATCGCTTCTGTCGTACTCTACACGAAGCTCTGTAGGGCCATGTGGTCCGTCTCGGACAGTCCCATCGGCACCCGTCTGTAACCCCTCCGTTACCTGCCAGACGGCGTTGGGTACCCGCAGTCCTTCGCCCATGTGGTCACTGCGCACTTGCCTTGAACGCATGTGGGCTCGGTTGTGCTACCCTATGACCGTTGTTCTATTCGTTATAGAACAGGAGGTACGATGGGAGCAACGCAGAATGGTGATGGTAGATATGCGACAGCCGGGTGGGCCGGTGGGGCACAACCCATCCTCGTCGTGGACAGGTACGCCAAGAGCTATGGTGGTAGGCGGGCTGTTGACGGTGTCTCGCTGTCCGTGGGGGCAGGCAGCGTCTTTGGCTTCGTCGGTCACAATGGGGCGGGCAAGACGACGCTCATCCGCTCCATAGTGGGGGCGCTCGCCTTTAGCGAGGGTGACATCCGTATTTGTGGCAGGTCGGTGCGTAGCGATCCTGTCGCCTGCAAGCGTGTGGTTGCCTACGTGCCCGATAATCCCGACGTCTACGGCTTCCTCACCGGGAGCCAGTACCTCAACTACGTGGCCGACCTCTTTGGAGTGGGCGTACAGGAGCGTCGCGAGCGCATCGCTCACTATGCTGGTCGCCTTGGCATCGACGGGCGTCTCGGCGAGCTCGTCTCTGCGTACTCGCACGGTATGAGGCAGAAGCTCGTGCTTGTCGGCGCGTTCTTGCATGACCCACGTCTGCTCGTGCTCGACGAGCCCTTCGTCGGTCTCGACCCCGAGGCGGCCTACGAGCTAAGGACGATGATGCGAGAGTTCGTCGCGCGCGGCGGGGCTATCTTCCTCTCGAGCCATGTGCTCGACACGGTCGAGAAGCTCTGCGACGAGGTAGCCATCATCAGACGCGGCAGGATCGTGCGCGTTGGGCCGACTGAGGAGGTGCGAGGCGACGAGAGCCTCGAGCAGGTGTTCTTGGAGCTTGCGAGGGAGGTGCGCAATGGGTAGCCTCGCGGCGCTCGTGAAGGTCCAGGTCTATGGGGCGTTCGGTATAGGGCGTCTCCTGCATTCGCGCGATGCCCGCGAGAGGGGGCGTCTCGTGATCTCGGTGCTCGGAGCCATCCTGCTCGCCGTCCTTATCGTCACCAACGCGTGGTCGGTCGCCTCAGCGCTGGTACACATCGGCGCGGTCGACGCCCTGCCGAGCATCGCCGTGGCGACGGTGTCCCTCGGCTGTGCCGTCACTACCTTCATCAAGGCGAACGGCCTGCTCTTTGGCTTCAAGGACTTCGACCTGGTGGTGACAATGCCTGTGCCTCTCTGGCAGGTGGTCGTCTCCCGCGTGGCTCCGCTCTACGGCATGGGCCTTGCGACCTCGCTGGTCATGGGAGCGCCCATCATGGAGAGGTACATCGCGGCGGTGGGCGCGCCTGCCTCTACCGTCGCGGTGGCAGCGGTCGTGCTCGTTCTCGCACCTCTTGTCCCCATAGCCCTTGCCCTTGCGCTCTCGTTCTGCGTGGCCTGGGTTGCCTCTCGCACGCCCTTTGCCAAGGGAGTGTTCAGCGCTTTGGGTGCGTTGGCGACAGTGGCGCTGGTCATTGGGATCTCGGCCGCCTCGCGTCAGGCAGGTGACTCCACCGTCATGGGCGGGGAGGCCTTCGCGACGCTTGGACGTGCCATGGGACGTGCCATGGGGCTTGTCTGGCCACCTGCCGCGTGGGCGGCCAAGGCTCTTGCGGGCGATGCAGTGATGTTCTGCCTGTACGTGGGAGGCTCCGTCGTCCTCGCGTGGGTGGCGCTTGGCGTGCTCACGCACGAGCTTTTGGGCATGAACGCGCTCCTCTCGTCGGGCGCCGCCGCGCGCTTCGGGCTCGCAAGTTCAGGACACACACGGGACCTCGCGCACGCGCCCCGAACGCCTCTTGTCGCCCTTACGCTCAAGGAGCTGCGTCTGTGGGTGGGGACGCCCATCTACTTTGTCAACACCGCAGTCGGCCCGGCGCTGACGATCATCATCGCGATCGTGGCGGCCGTGCTCGGACCTGGCGCCGTGGCCGGCACGATGGGCGTGTCCAAGTCCGGGGGAGAGGAGCTCGCCAAGGTAGCGACGCTCATGCTTCCCTGGGCGCTCGCCTTCTGCACGGCCATGACGTCCATCAGCGCCTCGTCGGTGTCCCTCGAGGGGAGCTCTCGCTGGGTCATGCAGACCGCCCCCGTCGCGGACGCGATCATCGTGCGCTCGAAGATGGCGCTCAACCTCGCGCTCACCTGTGCGGTCTCTCTGGTGGCTGGCCTTGTCGTCGCCTTTTGCTTTGCCCGTGGTCCGCTTGAGGCTCTCCTGTGCGTTGTCGCGCCCCTGTCGGGCGGCGCGATCAGCTCGTGTCTTGGAGTGTTCGCGGACGTGAAGAGGCCTCGCTTCGACTGGTCGAGCGAGTACGAGCCCGTGAAGCGCTCGACGAGTGTGCTCATCACGGTCGGGGTTGGCATGGCGGTGGTGCTGGCGGGAGGCACACTGACGCTCGGGGCAGGGGGTGTCGGCGCTGGGGTCGCCTGGGCGCTGGTCGTCCTTGTCGTGGCCGCGCTGCTCAAGAGGAGTGCAGAGAGGACGTCGCTTGCCGATCGCTAGGCCCGTGACAGGCGGGGAGAGAGACGGAAAGGAAGGGAGAAGTCAGGAGGACGTCATATGGTGCTGTATGTCGATCAGGCCTCTTCCAGTCCCATCTACCAGCAGATTCGCGATCAGGTAGTGGCCGCCATAGCGAGAGGCGAACTGAGGCCCGGAGACGGGCTTCCCAGCGTGCGGGCGCTCGCGAGCGACCTGGGGGTGAACCTGCACACTGTGCACAAGGCATATGCCCTCTTGCGCGACGAGGGGCACCTGCTTATGCGCGGCCGTGCGGGTGCCTGTGTCGCCGACTTTCAGCAGGATGCCACTCCTGAGAGGATCGTGGCCAGTGCCGATAAGATGGCCGGAGCCCTCTATCGCCTGGCGCTCGAGCACTGCGCGCGGGGCGGGACGGAGCAGGAGTTTGTCGTGGTGGCGCAACGCCAGGCGGCTCGCGCCTTCGCCGATACCGACGCTGCGGGGGTTGCGCGCGACGTGCGCGTCTTGGGACTCGACGCTGACGGGCGGCGCCGAGTCAAGGGGTCGTCGTCGGGGCCGGAGGGCCTCGTTGATGCTCAGACCACGCAGGAGGCATGAGCCATGGAGTCCTACGTCGTTACCATCGTCACGCTGTCTGCCACCATCCTCGCGACCGGGGCGCTTCTCGCCTCCACACCCTACCTCATGCGCCAAGATGACAGCTTTGCCGTCACCGTGCCCGTCCAGGCGCAGGATGACCCGCGCATCAGGGGGCTCAGGAGGTGCTATGCGATCGCCATGCTTGCCGTGACGGCGCTCTCGGTCGTTGCCTGCGTGCTGGGAGGGACCCTCCTCAGGGAGGATGCCGCCGGTGGTCCCCGGTCAGGTGGTGGCGATGCCTCAACCATCCTCACCTGTCTGCTCGGCGTCGTTCCCTTGGTTCCCGTCGCCGCGTCCTTTGTCCTCATGTTGTGCTGCCGCAGGCGGGTCCTTGCCCTCAAGAGAAGCGAGGGCTGGCAGGCGACGCGCTGCATCTCCGCCGCCGTCCTGGCGGAAGAGGACGTTCCTCGTGCAATACCGCTCGCCTGGAGCCTGCTGTACCTGCCCGTGATCCTCGGGACCATCGCGCTTGGCCTGGCGCTCTTCCCCCGTATGCCCGACATGATTCCCCTGCACGCCGACCTTGCCGGTAACGTGGACCGCTATGTGCCCAAGACGCTCGCGAGCGCCGTTGGTCTCCCGGTGGCGACAGAGGCGTTCATGGCGTTTGGCCTCACGTGCGTCCACTGGGCCATCCTGCGCTCAAAACGTCCGGTCGATCCTGCCGCGCCCGCCACCTCGGCACTCTCCTTTGGCCTGTTCGCTCGTGCGCAGAGCATCTTTGTGCTCGTAACGGGCATCCTCACCGATGCCGCCACGGGCATTCTGCTTACGCTCTCCGCAGCGGGCCTTTTGGGACTTGCCCAGGCGGGTGCCCTCCTTGCCGCCTGCTGCGTTCCGGTGCTCATGGGCATGGTCGTCCTGTCGTTTGTGTACGGGCAGGGGGGCTCGCGCGTGTTCGGTCGCATGAGGAGGGAGGCCCCGCTGCTCAGGGACGACGACGAGCATTGGAAGCTCGGTATCCTCTACCTCAATCGCGATGACGCGAGCTTGTTTCTGCCCAAGCGCTTCGGCATCGGCTGGACGATGAACCTCGCCCATCCCGCCGCCTGGGCCATCATCCTCGGCCTGATCGCAGCGAGCGCGCTGTTCGTTGCCTTGACGGCGATGCTGGCGTAGCGAGTCCATGGGCGGGTGTGCCTGAGTGTCATGCCGGTCTCCCATCGTCGCGCACCACGGGGTCGCCCGCGACGCAACAGTGTACACAAACGCCCCAATCCGACGCGGAGAGGCCTGATCCTCCCATCTGTGTACACTATTACGGTCACACGGGGTCGCCCGCGACGCAACAGTGTACACAAACGCCCCAATCTAGCGTCCGAAGGCCCTTGCCACCCATTTGTGTACACTATTGTGATCCCAAGGCCATTCACAACCCAAGCTCACAGCCCAACAGTGTACACAAACGCCCAAAACTGGCGCAGAGAGCCCCGATCCTCCCATTCGTGTACACTATTACGGTCACACGGGGCTACCCGCGACGCAACAGTGTACACAAACGCCCCAATCCGACGCTTGGAGGCTCTTACCACCCATCTGTGTACACTCCTGCGGTCCCTTGCTCCCCAAGAAAGCCGACAGGTATCTTGGTCGAACATGTCTTCAAGCTCGAGGACCTGGTCATCGTCGAGGCGCCGAGCCAGATGGTGACAATCAACGGGGTGGGCGCCACGGCCGACGTGACATTGGGAAACAACTTCAGTGTCCTCGCGCTTGGCAACCATGTGCCGGTGTTTTCGGACTGCTCTGTCCGTTCCGCGAGATGACAAAAGCGGTGGACCTGAGGATGTATGCAGGACCCGCCTTCTGTGGTATAAACTTCTTAAACGCTCCCGGCTTTGAATGGGGGGCGTGAGAGGGGCTTCGCTTGGCCCATATGCAAGCATCTATACGCGAGCGTTTCGCAGCTCTGAGCGCGAGCCTAACGAGCGGGGGGCGGGCAAGTCCGTCCCCCGACGCGTATCTAAAGGAGATTACATGGCCGAGGCCCTGGCGTTCTACACGGTTGACGAGGCGTACGTTGACTATCTGGCCCCGCACACGCCGCAGCTCTTTCGTAACGCAAGGGCCAGTCAGGCGCACTCCCGCAAGTACGTGGGCGTCGTACTTGCCGTCGGTGGTCACGACTATTTTGCGCCGCTCTCCTCCTTCAAGGACAAACACCGTCGCATGAAGAACGGCCTCGATTTCGTGAAGGTCAAGGACATGGCTGTGGTGAACCTTAACAACATGTTCCCTGTGCCGGTCAGCTGCTGCCAGAGGGTGGATTTCGCGGCCGAGCGCGACTGGAAGTACCGAGCGCTCCTGCAGGCGGAGTACCGCGCCATGAAGCCCCTGTAGGACAGGATCCACAAGAACGCTAGGACGCTTTACAGCTACAAGCTCAAATACGGTGACTCGACTAGGCTCGCGAAGTGCTGCAACGATTTTGCCGCGCTCGAGAGGCTCTGCGACGCCTACGGAAAGTAGCCCTGCGGGGGACTGCCCACAGCTCATAGT
>ERZ773022.496-NODE-496-length-31898-cov-2.883616_pt1 | contig 31898 bp, 28 predicted proteins | sample MGYA00580839_ERZ773022 | MGnify/ENA primary metagenome ERZ773022 (study PRJEB29015, sample SAMEA2738020) | human oral metagenome | biome: human oral; feature: human-associated habitat; material: dental | place: China | collected 2044 ... | reverse complement strand
CCCTTTCGGTCGGAGTAGCGGAATGCCACGAGCCTCCCCTCGTCCATCGCGGTCCTGATTCGCTCCAGCAGCGGGCCTGTCCTGTCCCTTCCCATCCAGGGCGTCGGGTCGATCACGACTTGGCCCGACTTCAGCGCAACCTCCCGGGCCCGGTCCTCCGGGAGCAGGCTCATGATCTTTGCCCGCGCATACGTCCCCTCCGGTCCGCTCATGGCGGCTATGCTGCCGAGCCCCATCAGCAGGGCCGCTATGTCTCGATCCGTAAAGATCTTCCGCTCCACCGCGTACCCTTCCATCAGGCTGAATCCGCCCCCATTCCCCGGGGACGAGACGATCGGAACTCCGGCCCGGTTGATCGTCTCGAGATCCCTGTAGATCGTCCGCAGCGAGACCTCGAACATCCCGGCAAGCGACTTTGCGCTCACCCTTCTGCGTTCGAGCAGCAGCATGACGAGAGCGACCAGCCGGTCCATCTTCATGTCCGCACCCCCTCTCGGGCCCATTGTAATTGCTGACATACCTCTGTCAACGACGTGCCGTAGAATGGTTCCGATTTCAAATCGTTCGCAGGCTTCGTCGTCTTCGTTCGCCTGGCCTGCAAACGGTTTGAAATTGAAATCATCCTGCAGGCGGATGCCAAAACGAGGAGGAACGAGATGGACAAAAACTGGAGGACGGAGTACGGGCGGATACTGAGCGCCGCGACCGAGATCGCCCTGGCGACCTCGGTGGGCGGGGTCCCCAACGTGAGGATCGTCAACTTCTGCCAGGACCCGAAGTGCCCGGGTGCGATCTATTTCTCCACGGATCGCTCCAACGACAAGGTGGCGGAATTTGCGTCCAACGACAGGATTGCGTTCACGACCATCCCCAGGGACGGCACGGCGCACGTCCGCACCCGCGACGCGACGGTCCGCAGGAGCGGGAGGTCGATCGGCGATATGAAGGCGCTGTTTCTGGAACAGGTGCCGGGGTTCGAGGAGGCGCTCGAGGCGATCGGCGACGCCCTGGACGTCTACGAGATCCGCATCCGCGAGGCCGTCGTCGTCACCGGGTTTGACGCCCCCGGCCGCGTGAAGTTCCCGGACTGAGCGCCGGGCGGACGCCGCGCCGGACGCGTCAGAATACGTCGTCGCCGGCGGAGAACAGGGGAATGTCCCCCAGCGCTCCGAACCCGGCGGCGAGGTAGAAGGGGACGCCCGAGGGCGTCGCCTGGAGCAGGACTTGCCGCTTCCTCCCGCGGCGGACGATCCTCAGGATCTCCGCCATCATGGCGGTCGCCACGCCGCGCCGCCGATACCGCGGCGGTACCGCAAAGTAATAGACGCCGGCAGCGGGCGAGGAGGGGTCCGAGGCCAGGAGAAAGGTCCCCGCGTTCTGATCCTCGATGCGGGCCGTCACGAGCGTCAGGGTTCCGTCGGCCCGCATCCTGCGGACCAGGACGTGCAGGTTCCCGGGTGCGCCGGGCTCGGCGCCGAAGCCCTGCCACATGGTCTCGGCCCAGCGCTCGGCGCTCGCCTCGTCCAAAACCGGGACGAACGAGGCCTCCGGGACCCCGCCATCGGCGGGTGCGTCCGCGGGACCTACGCCCCCGCGGCTCATGGCCAGAAGACGTCCCCTCTCCGGAAGCCCGAACCGCGGGAGGACCCCGCCGCCCTCGGGAAGGGGCCAGATGAAGGGGGCCGCACCCTCCCCGGTCGCGCACTCCCCAAAGAAGCGAAGCGCCGCATGGACCGCCTCCTCGTCCGGGGCTGCGCCGCGGCGAAAAACCCAGTTCTCCGAGGCCGAGTCGGACCCCGTGAAGAGGCAGAACCCGCCCCCCGGAAGGTCGACGGACCTGCAGCAGGACAATCCCCTGAGCCGCGTCAGAAAGAACTCCAGGTTGTCCAGGACGGCATCGAACCCCTGCCGCCCCGTCTCCGTTCTCTCCGCCTCTCTCCCCATCGGATTCTCCGGGGAGGGGGCGTTCGGCATCGGCTTTACGGGCACACGCATTCCCCCTCCTCGCACAGGGCGTCCATAAGGGCGGCCTCCTCCGCATCCTCTCCGTTCGGATGACGGTCCAGGACCCTGAGGTTCGCCCCTCCGCCCTCCCGGCGGAACAGGTCGCACAGCCCCCAGGCCAGCGCCAGGGACGCGATGCGCACCTCACGCTCCGGGAGCCCGCTCCCGGAGCGCGGGAGCTCTCCCGACGCGTCCTCCTTCAGGATGAGCCCGAAGGACTTCCCCGCCCCCTTTTCCTCCCGAAGGATGCGGAGCGAGGTTTGTCCCCTCGACAGGAGGTCGTTGGCACGCCTCAGGACAGACTCGAAGGCGAGGTCCCGCGCATAGGCCCGCAGCGCGGCGTCCGGTTCCCCCCGGCCGGCGGCGTCCGCAGGGGCGCGCCGGCGCAGGGCGTCCCCGTATTCCCGGTAGAGCCTCTCTCCCTCGGCGTCCGGCCCCAGCTCCAGATAAAGGGCCCCGGCCCGCTCCATCAGATCGGCGAGCCCCTTGAGCGGCCTCCCGGCCGCGGACAGGGAACGGCTGCGGAGCTCCTCCTGAGCGAACCGGGCGTCGTCCTGAGAGGCGCCGATCTCGAAGCCGGTCCTCGACAGTTTCCTCATGCGCTCCTGAAGCGCCCTGCGCTCCTCCTCCGGCAGACACGCGGAGAGGTAATCGTCCTCGTTGCGGAACCCCTTGGCGAGCAGGCTCTTGCCGAAGGCGATCTCCTCCCGTTGAAGCAGCTCCCGCCTCGTCGCCTGCACCGTCTCCAGATCGTGCAGGCGGATCATGATCCCGTCCAGGCGGGCGCGGCTCTCGTTGCGGGCCTCCCGGCGCAGCTCCAGTTGGCTGCGCAGCTCTCTGACGGACTCCTCCATGCGGCGTTCCTCGGTCTCCGGGTCCTTCGAGGCGAAGAGGACGATGCGCTGCTGCTGCAGGGCGTCCCTTTCCGTCTCGAGGTGTTTGACGAGATCCAGCTTGCCCACGGCCTCGGCCCTGAGCCCGTCCTTTTCCTTCTGAAGGGCCAGAAGGGAGGCCTGCTCCGTACAAAGGGCCCGCTCCAGCCTCTCCTTTTCCTCCGCCCTCCGCTCCCATGCGGCGGAGCGCGTGGTCAGAAGCTCCAGAAGCTGCCCGGGGTTGTCGTCCGGAAGGGTTTTGTAGCCGAAGAGGGAGACCTGGCCGATGAGCTCCCTGCGCACGCTGTTGAAGGACTCCTCGTGGCTCCGGATCTCCTTCTCCAGGCGCTCGGCCTCCCCCTGGCTCTGCTTGAGGCCGGAGAGCGCCTCCTGATGGTAGCGCGTCAGTTCCTCCTGACTGCCCCGGATGCGCTCCAGTGCGTCCTTGGCGGCAGTCAGGTCCCGCTCGGCTTGTTCCGCGGCCGTCAGGACGTCGTGGGCCCGCTGCATTTGGTCCCTGGTCCTCTGGCGGACGCGCGCCAGCTCCTCGAGGGGCGAGACGCCGACGCCGAGCTTCAGTCCCAGCGAGGCGACCCCTTCGGTTATCGCGTCGTTCAGCAGGGCGAGCTCCCTTTGAAGCTCCTCCTCGTCCCGGCCGGTGGACAGGATTTTCTCCTCGAGCCCCACAGCCTGGGTCTGGCGGGCCGCGGCCTCCTCCTTCAGCGCATCGAGCTCCTGCCTCGCGTCGAGAAGCTGCTGCCGCGCCGCGCCCGAGTCCGGAAAGAGCCCCCCCGCATAGGGGTGGGTCAGGGAGCCGCAGAGAGGACAGGGGGACCCATCCTGAAGAAAGGTGCGCATGTCCTCGTCCAGTGCGTCCACACGCCGCAGCATCTCCGCGCGCTCCTCGAGCTGCCGCAGGGCCGCCTCTGCCCTCTCGATCCGAGAGGTCCGCTCGGTATCCCTCATGCCCAGCTCCCTGCGCTCGTTCTCCATCTTCAAACGGCGGTCCAGGAGCTGACGCACCTCCTCCTGAATCTCGCGCTCCCGGTTCAGGTTCGCCGCCAGCCGGTCCATCTCCTGGATGCGCCGTTCGCCCACGGTGCAGATCTCGCGCCATTCCTCCATGGGCTTTCCCTTCAGGCTCGCCCCGAAAAACGCCTGGGCCCTCTCGAAGTTCTTCTCGACGATCCCGAACCGATGCGTGATGTCCGAGAACATCGCCTGCCTGTCGTTCAGCATGTTCTGGGCGTCCTGCCGTCTCCGCAGGGCGTTGTCGTAGCTCTCCCTCAGCGCCTGACGGTTCTCCTGCGAGCGGGAGAACAGGTCAAAGCACTTGCGTATCCCCTCGAGGGCCGGGACGAGCTTCTCGTCGGCCGCGTTGATCTGGAGGTACTTGCGCGCCTCCCGGAGTGAGACTCCGGTCTTCTCCAGTGCGGCCTGCTCCTGTTCCGCCTGCGCGGAGACGGCACTCAGCCTCGTCTCCAGGGATTGGAACCGCCCACGGGCCTCCTTGACGGCGTTCTGGCGCTCCTGGCTCTGCTGGTCCAGCTCCCGGACCGTCCGTACCGTATCCGTCAGCCTTTTTTGCGCGACGAGGCGATCCCGGAGGGCTACCTCCGCAAAACTGAACGCCTCCTCGGCGGCCTGCGCCTCATCGCGGCAGCGGTTCATATCGGTGCTGAGGCTCAGCTGCTCCAGCCTGTCCCGTTCCTGTTCCCTGCGCATCAGGGAGAGCGTATGGTAGGCCTCTCCAAGCTCCAGGGCCTTGCGGGCCTGGTCCAGCCGCCGCCGTTCCGGGGCGAAGAGCGCCATCTCCTTCTCCCACTCCACCCTTCTCCGTCCCAGGTCCTGAAGGTCCCGCTCCGCTTGCGCGAGCCCCTCCCCCTCGGAGGGGGCCGAGACGCTCCGCGGCCGTTCCCTTCCCCTGTCGGCCAGTTCCCGCAGGACCGAGGACAGCTCACGCCTCAGGTCCTCCGTTTCCCCTGCCGCCGGGGTTGGGCTCCGGGCCTCGCCCCGGGCCGTCCGCTCCGCTTTTTCCGCCCTGAACTTTTCGTAGGCCAGGGACTCGGTGCGGGGGTAAAGACCGTCCCCGAACAGGACGTCCAGCATCGGGGCGCGGGTCTCGGGCTCCGTCCTCAGGAGGGCGGAAAAGGCGTCCCGCCTCAGCAGGGCCGAACGCAGAAACGCCTCGAAGGAGAGCCCCGTGACCTCCTCGATCGGCTCGGACGCGTCCCGCTCCTTCGTCCCCTCCTCGATCCGGCGGAGGGTCCTCCGTGCGGGCACGACCCCCTCCCCGCCGCGGCTCAGGGTACAGGCAGCCCGGTATCGGACGGGGCGGCCTCCCTCATCCCCGGCCTCGAAGACGGCCTCGACCTCACATTCCTCTTTTTCCCCTTCCTCGCCGTCGAGCGGGGAGGGGGTCCCCACGGGGCGGGGGACGCCGCGCCCGTACAGGGCGAGGCAGAGCGCTTCGAGCAGCGCCGCTCCGCTTTCGAACGCCCCGGAGGAAAGGACCCCGGAGCCGGAGAGGTCGAGGGTCCGTTCCTCCGGGGGGGTGCCGCCGCAGATCATTTTTATTTGAAGGATACGCATCATCAGGAACTTGAGCCCCTTCCCGGAAAAACAGCGATCGAGTCGATCGAATCCAAAAGCCCGTAGGCGGTACGGAGACGATATCGGCCTCCTCCGCCGTTACGCCAACATTATAACGTAATGCCGCGCGCGGCCTTTCCCTCAGATCCCCGACAAGGCCCCCGGCAAAATTCCCGGCATGGCGCCCCTGGCCAGCCTGGGCAGCCCGAAGGCGCATTCCACGGCGGCGTCGGCATCCTTCGCCAGGAGGACGTGGAGCTCGCCCAGGACGCGGAGGAACGCGTCGGTCCCCGCATCGTGGCGTATGCCGTCGCAGAACGCGTCGTTCGACACGATCAGCAGGTTGGCCGTGCGGTCCCGCAGCATCAGGGCCGTGCTGTGGATCTTCCCGACGGACCTCTCCGCGTCCCCGATGTCTCCGTCCTTGCCGAAGAGCTCGTTGGCCGTCCAGTTGCCCAGGCACTCCAGCAGGACCGTCGCGTCCCACGGCAGCGAGGGGAGGACGTCATCCAGGCCCCGTGGGCGCTCGAGGGTCGAGAAGCCGCGCCCCTGCCGAGCCGTCTGATGGAGCTCGACGCGGCGGCGCATCTCGTCGTCGAGGACGCACGCCGTGGCCAGGTAGACGCGCGGTCCCGACGGGGAGAGCGCCATCGCGGCCCGCTCGGCCCACTCGCTCTTTCCGCTGCGTACCGCTCCCGAGACAAAGACGAACATTTTGTTGTCAGCGTTCCTCCTTATTTTGACCCCACTTTTTCCAGCAGATCTTAATAATTGTTTTTAGTTTCACGTGTACAATGACGTTATCCGTTTTTTCGTATGGGGTCAAGGGGACGCTGTCCCCTTGCGGGGTGCAGGGGCAGCGCCCCTGCGTAATGAGCAAGAAGAAGGAGGCGCGGATCATCGATATGATACGGTCTTTTCTGATCGCCTGCTCCTTTCTGACGGTACTGCCCGTGCCGAGGCCGGACTGGACGGAGCGGAGCACGCGTTTTTTCAACCCCGCGCTTCCCCTGGTGGGGTTCGTGCTCGCCGCGGTATGGCTCGCGGCCTTCCTTTTTTTATCGTGCTGGGACGTGACGCCCCTCCTGAGGGGCATCCTCATGGGGCTTGTCGTCCTTGCCGTCACGGGGGGGCTCCACAGGGACGGACTCATGGATTCCTGCGACGCCATCTTCTCCCGCAGGGACCGGGAGACGCGCCTGAGAATTCTCTCGGACCCCCATTCCGGCGCGTTTGCCGTGACGGGCTGCGTCACCGTCTCGCTCCTGCAGAGCGCCGTCTTCGCGGAACTCTTCGCCCGTCCGGTGGGCGTGACGCCGCTGGGCCTCCTGGCCGCGATTCCCGTCTGGTCGCGCCTGGGGCTTGGCCTGCTGCTGAACGTGCTTCCGTTCGCCAGGGACGACGGGCTGGCCCGGACCTTGGGCGGGGCGCGGAGCCCGTGCCACACCCGTATTCTTGTCCTCGGTGCCGGGGCGTTCGCCGCGGCCCTCGCGGGGCTCGAGGGCACGCGTGCGTTGGTCCTCCCCGCCGTCTGGCTCGTTGTCCTGCTGCTCTGGGGGCGCTGCTGCACGAAGGGGTTCGGCGGGATTACAGGGGACCTGCTGGGCGTGTTCGCGGAGCTCTCGGAGACGGCGATGCTCCTGGCCCTGGCCGCCCTGAGGTGACGGCGATGCACCTGATCCTCGGGGGGCGGTACATGGGCAAGCGGGCCTGTGCGGAGTCGCTCTACGGGCCCTTCGCTGCCCTCTGCGACCTGAGCCGCGACGAGCCCGAGTCCGTGACGGACGCGGCGGTTGTGATCAACCTTCAGGACGGCGTCCGTACCCTGCTGCTGCGTGGTTCTGACGTGCGGGTGTTTTTCGAGGCGCGCGTGGAGCGCCTGAGGCGGTGCGTCCTGATTGGCGACGAGATCGGGGGCGGCATCGTCCCCATGGACCCGTTCGAGCGGCGCTGGCGGGACGAGACGGGGTTTCTGTATCAGTTCCTGGCGCGGGAGGCAGAGACCGTCGACCGGGTCTGGGCGGGGATCCCCGTCCGGATGAAGGGGTGAGGGCATGGGGCGCAGGTACGTGTTCTTCGATATCGACGGCACCCTGGTAAGCTACGCGGGGGGAACCGGCCACATCCCCGACGCCACGCGCAGGGCCGTGGAGCTGCTGCGGCGGAACGGGCACGTCCCGGCCATCGCGACGGCCCGGGGAGCCTTTCTGGCCCGCGGGGTGGCCGAAGAGCTGGGCATCGGGCTCCTCGTCTGCTGCTGCGGCGCCCACATCCTGAACGGCACGGAGGTCCTGAGCGCGGTATGGCTCCCCGAAGGGGCGCTCCGCCGCCTGCGCGAGACGGTGTCGGAGGGGTTTGTCCGGTCCGCGGCGCTCGACGACCGCTGCGTCTACATGGACGACGAGGACGAGGCCGTCAGGGACTACCTCGACGGGCAGGCGGGATACCCCTGCATCCGGCCCGTGGCGGAGCTGCGCCGGGCGTTCCTGATGTACTCCTTCTCGCCCGATCCGTCCGCCTCCCCGCTCTTCCGGGAGCCGATCGAGGGCGTCGTGCTCGACCGCACGCAGCATTTCATCGAGGCGCGTCCGGCCGGGACCTCGAAGTGGAGGGGCATCCTGGAGGCCGCGCGCCGTCTCGGGTTCGCTCCCGGCGACGTCGTCGCGTTCGGCGACGGGGCCAACGATGTGGAGATGCTGCGCGGCGCGTCCGTCGGAGTCGCCGTGGGGAGCGCCCCGGACGCGGTCAAGGCCGCGGCCGACCTCGTGACGGACGACATCGATGCGGGAGGGATCCTGAGGGCCTGCGCCGAGCTGGGGCTGACCGATGGGGTGTAAGCCGGGGATCCGCGCGGTGCTTCGTTCGGCGCGTCAACAGCGTCCGGATAAAGCAAGAACAGCCGGAGACGGTGGTGTGGGGGCGTGTACCTCCAGGGGCCGTCGGGGCTGCCGGTAGGGGGCCCTCACGGGGGCGGTGCAGCCCACCGGCTCCGCCGGCGGGCTCGATCCCTGCGATTTTTTCCGTGATGCGCGTGGCCTAACGAGGGCCGAAGTCCTTTCCGTGCCGGCAGCAGCCGTGCCCGTGACGCTCCGCTCCGCCCGAGCCGCACGTCCCGCAGATGTGGTAGGTCCCGCCCTCGATCCGGAGCTCCCTGGCGTTGACCAGAAAATCTGCGACCTTGGCGCGGGCACGGTCGTAGATGGCCTGGACCGTCGTTCGGGCGACCTGCATGCGCCCGGCGCACTCCTCCTGGCTCAGCCCCTCCAGGTCGATGAGGCGAAGGGACTCGTACTCGTCCACCGACAGGACCACGGGGTCGCCCGCGGCGCACTCCCGTTCCCCAGATGCCGGGGCGAAGCGGGAGCAACAGGGCATTGCAAAGACATCCCGTCGTTTCGTCGGCCGGGGCATCGGCTGGGCCTCGAACGCCTCAGGCTTCCGCCGCGGGGGAGGCCCCGGCTTTGCCTTCCCGGGAACAGCTCCCTTTGTCTTCCTCTCCCGCGCCGTGATCGTGCCCGCAGCCGCCTCCGTTTCCCTTCCCCTTCCCGTGGCAGTGCCCTTTGCCTTCGCTGCCCTTGCTGCCCTTGCCGCAGTCCGCCCCGCCGTGCCCATGGCAGCAGCCGTGACGCTTCCTCTGCTCTCCGATCCGTTTTTCCGCCCGCTCTTCCATCCGTTCTTCCATCGTTACCCCTCCTCGATCATTTTCTTGACCCTTATCCGGCATATGCCATTTATTAAGATACCTCTTTTTCGTCATATGTCAATAACAGGGAACGATGAAAGCGGTGGAAAAAACCACCCTGTCGGTTTCCTTGGAGGTGGGTTTACGGAATACGTTCCTGCGGTATAGTATTGGGGAAGGCTGTTATACTCGAAGCGCTCCGTCTCCAGGCACCGGGAGGAGCGCGGAGGACGAATGAGGTGATTCGAATTGAGGATGAAGTGGTTGGGGATTTTTGCGTGTGTCCTGTGCGCGGCGCTCTCGTTCTGCGATTGCCCCGCATGGGCTCAGGGCGGGACGCAGTACGTCGTTACGGCGCGCATCACGCCGCTGTTCGAGACCGTCAAGGACGTCAAGGCCGCGCCCGGCGGGCAATGGAAGGATATTCCGTATAACGAGGGGATCCTGGGGGTGCTGGTCTACGGGGATCTCGTGGAGGGGAAGCCCTCCTCCAAAAAGGGATGGCTGTCCCTGTCCGGCCCGGAAGGGGAGTTGGGGCTCGTCGAGGCCGCGGCGCTGACGCCCATGCCCAAATACGAGCCGGTGGACGCGAAGCCCTATCAGGTGATGAAGGACGGGACCGTGCCCTTCCTGCTGCCGGGCCAGCGCCCCGTCTCGGAGTTCCATTCCTTCTCCCTGCCGCGCGGGGCCGTGGTCACCGCGGAGGGGCGGGCGAAGGACGCCGAGGGGACGTCGTGGCTGCTCTGCATCTTCGGCACGGACTACTCCGACGGAGGCTCGGGGTCGGACCGCCGCGGCGGCTGGCTGCCCGAGGCCGAGCTCGTCGACCTGTCGGCCTCCAAGCCGGAACTGTCGCGGGTGGAGGAGGACAAGCTCCCCGCAAAACTGGACGGCGCCGAGCGCAAGGCACTGCTGAAAAACGGCTTCTACGTCGATCCCAAGCCCGTCCTTGCGGAGAACCTGAACGAGGACGACATGGTGGACGCCTACAACGCCATCGACTCGCTCACCCCCCGCTTCATCACCGCGGACCTGCCGCTCCACGCGTTTCACCTCTACTTCGACCGGATGCTCCAGAAGGTGGAGCAGAAGGTCCTGTTGCCGCGTACCTTCGAGCTGCTGTCCGCCATGACCGCGGCCCTGAAGGACCTGCCCCACGACCTGGAGAGCTCGGAGCTGGGGCGAAACGCCGCCTCGGCGGTCGTCGATTACCTTGCCCTCGCCATGCACCTGCTGACGAACGGGGGCGCGGAGATCCACGACGGCATCGCCGAATTCGCGAAGGGGGCGATGGCGGGGGAGGGCGTGGGCGACAATCCCTTCACGGGGCTGCCGCAGGACTTCACCCTCTTCGCCCCGCGCGGGCACTACACTCTGAACGAGGACTTCAAGGCCTATTTCCGCGCCACCTATCTGCTGGGCACGCCGTTTCCGCTGGACGACGAGGGAGGAGCCGCGGTCACGCTGCTGCTGTGCCACATCCTCTCCGTGCCGCAGGTTCAGGAAAAGTGGCGTGCGCTCTACGACCCCATCCGCTACCTGGTCGGCAGCTCGAACGTCAATACGTGGGACGAGCTTGTCGAGGCGCTGAAACCGTTCAATTTCGGGGACCTGAGCGACGCGGGCAGGGTGAAGGAGCTCCTGGAGGTTCTGGACAAGGCCGGAAAGGCCAGCGCCATCCAGAAGCTGCCCGGCAAGAAGTTCGCCGTACTGCCGCGCCGGATCACCTTCGACGCGATGATCTTCGATACGCTCACCCATCCCCGGACGAGCACGGATGAGGATAAGCGCGCCCTGCCCGACCCGCTGGACGTCATGGCGGTCCTGGGCTCGCCCCAGGCCCTGGACGAGGTCAAGCCCTACGAGAAGTTCAAGGACTACGGGGCCAACCTGAAGGCGCTGGAGGAGCGGTGGCCGGAGTACCGCAGCTCCGCGGACGGGGCGAACGCCTATACCGCCTGGCTCTCCGCCCTGCGCGGCTACAACGTCTCCGAGGGGTCGCAGCAGTTCTTCGCCCGCACCGCCGCCTGGGGCTACAAGAAACTGACGACGGCGGAGGCCTCCATGGCCGAGCTGAAGCACGACACCATCCTCTACGCCGAGCAGAGCGGGGCCGAGATGGGGGACGGCGGGGGCGAATGGGTGGCCGGGCCCTTCTCTCAGCCGTTTGCGCGCGGCTATGTGGAGCCGGAGCCGAAGCTCTACCGCGCCCTGGCGGAGAGTGCGCGCAAGATCCTGGAGTTTCTGACCCCCATGTTCCCCGATGAGCACGAGTATTATCGCGGGAAGTTCTCCCAGTTCTCCGAGGAGATGGAGACCCTGGCCGGCATCGCGGACCGTGCGCTCGAGGACGCGATGACGCCGTCGGACTTCCTGACCATCATTGAGCTGCGCCTGCCCTCGGTCCTGCCCGAGGATATCTACGATGTCTACGACAAGGCATCCCAGAATCAGCTGAGAATGGCCCTGGTCGCCGACGTGGCGACGGACGCTCCAGCCGGCAGGGCCCTCTTCATGGGGGTCGGGACGCCGCGCAGGCTCAGCGTCTACGTCAACGACAAGTCCGGCGGCTTCCGCGTGACGGAGGGGTATATGTTCTCCTACTACACCTTCACCCAGGCTCTTGGAGAGGGGCGCATGGACGACGACCGGTGGAAGGCGATCGTCTACGACGCGAAGAGGCAGGACGACCTCGAGAAGTACCTGCCGGCCTGGCATGGCAAGCTGTACGAGTAGCGCCTGGGGCGCGGCCGGGAGGCTCCGGCCGCGCCCGTTCCTCCCCGGTAAGGGTCTCGTGCGGAAGGGCTTTGTACGGGGAGGCCCCGTGCCGCGCGGCCTCCCGTGTTTGTCCCTGCTCCTGTTTCTGTTCCTGGCGCTCCCTGCCTCCCCGGCCCTCGGGAGCGGGGAGCCGCCCCTCGTCGTCGGGGCCATCGCGCCCCATCACAACGTGGCGGGGGCCCTCATCGACCGCCTCTACGAACGGATTCGGGAGCAGATTCCCCACCCGGCGCGCGTCATCCTGATCGGGCCCGACCACTTCATGAGGGCGCGGCAGAACATCGTGTTCTCGGCGGCGGACTGGCGGACGCCCTCGGGACTCCTGCGGGCCGATGCGGAGGGGGCCTCGTCCCTGGAGGGAGCGGCCCTGCGCCAGGACAGCGTCCCCCGGCGCGACCACGGCATCACGGAGCACATCCCGCGCATACGAAAGTTCTTCGGCGACGTCCCCGTGTTGCCGCTGGTCGTGAAGTCCTGCGCGACGGACCTTCAGGTCCTGCGCGTGCGAAGGGCCCTGGAGGCGCTCCTTCGCGAACGCGGCGGAGTGGTCATCCTGAGCATGGACCTCTCCCATTACAAGCCCCGCGCGGAGTCCGACGTCGAGGACGAGCGCACCCTCGAGGCGATACGCGCGTTCCGCCTGAGCGGGCTCAACGGGCTGGATGTGGACTGTCCGCGGGGTGCGCGGCTCCTCCTGACGCTCCTTCAGGGCCTCGGAGCCGTGCGGAGCGAGCTGCTGGAGCGCAGCAACTCCGCGGACTTCCTCCCGAACGCGAGCCGCACCACCGGCCACGCCACGGTTTTATTCTCTCGTTGAATGGCAGTATTTTGAAAGCACAGTATCGAGTGGAGGTAGGGTATTATGAAAAACGTTCGCCTTAAGGCGTTACTGGCCTTTATCACGCTTCTTCTCACGGCGTCCGGGGCGCTGGCTTTCGAGCCGGCCCTGACCCTCAAGGACAAGGAACGGGGGACGGAGGTCAACCTCTACCCTATACCTGGCAAAGAGGGAGAGGGACTACTTTTTTATGGAAACGACCGCTTCGGTTATTCTGTGGAGGTTCCGTATGAGCTCTTTTCGGAGGTCGTCACGCTGCCGGACAATGGGGATGGGATGATTCTGGCTTCAAAGGATGGAAAGGCGCACTTTCGGGTTTCGGGTGGGAACGTCATGGACGAGGACAGGTTGAGGTCGGCTTTTAAGGACGCCAAGCAATTCGTGGGAAAGGACTTTGTCCTCGAGAACCTGACGGAGGACTCCTGGAAACTCTGCTGGTGGGACGGCGACAGGTTCTTTCAGCGCAAGTTCGTGGCCAACGAGGAGGTCTGGGCCGAGTGCGAGGTCTCCTATCCCGCCTCTCGTGATGAGGGTTCGAGAAGCCCCTGGGACGACCTTGCGTCTCAGGCCGTTGAAAGCCTGGCGTTGGGCGCGGAGTGACCCGACCGAAGGCAATCTTGGGAAAACGACGAAGATCCGGTAATGGCACGATAACGGCGGAGATCCCCCGGGGGGTGCCGCCCGAGTCTGAGACAGGAGGAAGATGATGAGAAAGTTTCTGGCATCGTTGTGCTGGGTTGGAATCCTTGCGGGGTCCGCGTTGGCCCTGACCAGCGCGGAGTACCGGGAGATGCTGGAGGATCCCGGGTTCGCCACGGCCGACAAGGCCCTGAACCAGGCATGGGCCGAGGCGAAGAAGGTCATGCCGAAGGCCGCGTTCGAGGCGTTGAAGAAGGAGCAGGGCGCGTGGGTCGCCAAGGGCCGGGACACCGAGGCAAAGGAGCTCATGAAGAACGGGATGGAGGCTCCGAAGGCTTATGCCCTGGTCACGGAAATGCGGACGGGGGCGATCCAGACGGCCGCGGAAGAGGCCTTTCTGATGGGCAACCCCTCCGGGGTGCAGGGGTTTTACGTCCGTAAGGGGAAGGGCGGCGAGGATGGGTGGCTCAAGGTCTACAACCGCTCCCTGCCCAATCTTGAGGCGAAGATCGAGGCCGTTCGCGAGACCTCTCCGGGCAATGCGAATGTGGGAGAGCTGTCCGGCAAGGGGCGTTTGAAGGACGGGGTTGCGGAGTTCGTCGATCCCGAGGCCGAGGAGGCCCGGATGACCGTGACCTTCAAGGGAGACACGGCGACGGTGACCACCTCACTCGAGTTCAAGCAGAGCGGCTGGTGTGGTATGGGGGTTGTTCTGGACGGAACCTACGTGCGTCAGAAGGTGAAAAAGTAGCCAGAACGCGAGAGATGGGAGCCCCATCCACCACCGGCCACGCCACGATGTCGTTCACGCGCAGAGCGGATGCTGCGGGGGCGTGGTACAATGTTCGAACGAGCAGCTCGGGTAGCCGCCGCGGCCTTCGGGCCGTGGAGGAAAGTCCGGGCTCCGCAGGGCAGGATGCCGGGTAACGCCCGGTCGGCGCGAGCCGAAGGAAAGTGCCACAGAAAACAGACCGCCCCCTCGCCGGGGTAAGGGTGAAAAGGCGGGGTAAGAGCCCGCCGGATACGGCGTAAGCCGTGTGCCTGGCAAACCCCATCCGGAGCAAGACCGAATAGGGGGGGATGAGGCGGCCCGCCGACCCCCGGGTACGGTCGCTCGAGGGCCTCCGCGAGGAGTCTCCCAGATAAATGGTTACCGTATACAGAACCCGGCTTATGAGCTGCTCGCTATTTTCGATTCACAGTATTGCAGGCCCTTCGCGGACAAGAGCGCGGAGGGCTTGTGTCTATATGGCCGTGAGGCTTCGTCGGCATATCGAGGGGGGCTTCGTCCTTTGGATAAGACGGATTTTTATGATTGGCAGCTGGAGGCCTTCGACCGGATCGAGGGGCGCAGCGCCGTGCTCTCGGCCCCGACGGGGTCGGGAAAGACCCTGGTGGCCTACCTCTGGGCGGGGCTTCTGGACCGGGAGGGGCAGGTGTGCTGGCCGGACGCACGACGGGTCGTCTTCACCGCCCCCATCAAGGCCCTGAGCAACGAGCGCTATATGGACCTGCGGCGGATGGGGCTGGACGTGGGGATCGAGACGGGCGACTTCAAACGGAACGAGGGGGCCCGCATCATCTGTTGCACGCAGGAGATCTACACCATGAAGTATGCGGACCAGCCCGGGCAGAAACTCATCGTGGACGAGTTCCATTACATCTTCAGCGACCCCGACCGCGCGCGGACCTACATCGATGGAATACGCGCCACGCACCCCGAGACGCCCATCCTGGTGATGTCCGCCACGCTCGGCGGGGTTCGGTCCGTGGGGCGCTACCTCTCGAAGATCTGCTCCCGCGACTTCGTCATCCACGAGAGCAAAAAGAGGACGACCCGCCTCATCTTCACCCCCGAAAACCCCATGACGGTGGGTGGGGTCCACGATGCCCTGATCTTTCTGTTCTCCCAGAAGGGGGCGTCCGACCTGGCCTTCGCGGTGGCGCGGACGCGTCCGCACCTTCCCCGGGAGGCGCGGGATAGGCTGAACGAGCTGGCCGGGATCCTTGAGGTTCCGAAGATCGCCCCCCCTCTGCTGAACGGGGTTGGGATCTATCATGGGGGCATGTTTCCCAAGGAGAAGCTCCTGGTGGAGTCGGCGTTCCGCGAGCGCATCCTGGATGTCGTCTGCGGGACGAACGCCCTGGCCCTGGGGGTCAACCTGCCCGCCCAGTACGTCGTCTTCGCTCAGCTGGTGCAGTACCATCACGACGAGCCCATATCGAAAAACGAGTTTCTTCAGATGGCGGGCCGTGCGGGGCGCAAGGGGCTGTTCGACCCCGGGTTCGTGACCTGGCTCAAGGCGTCGCCCTTCGAGCGGAGGGGGTTCGACACCGGAAAGGTGTTCCGGGCCCTGGTGGACTCCCCCTCCGAGCCGGCTGTGGTGACGCTTCATCCCTCCTATGGACGCCTGCTGCGCCGTCAGGCCCTGCCGGAGGTGGAGGCGGAGTACATCGCCGAGTACTCGCTGCCGACGGCGGACGCCCATATCGTCCTGGAGATGCTCCGGGCGGGGATGCGCAAGATCGACCGGGTGGTGCGCAAGATGGTGCATGGTGCGGACCGCGCGCGTTTCCGCACGATCCTCGCGGAGATATGGTACGACGAGATGGATATCGACGAGAACCTGGAGATGGCCCTGCTGTTCTTCGAGGAGGCGACGCCGAGCGCGCTGATGGCCGCGCAGATGGTCCTGCCCTTCGAGCGCAACTACCTCCAGGCCCTGCTGAAGGTCAAGCGCTTCGCCAACCGACTGCCCAAGGGGCGCCGCTTCCGCGGCCTCGACGACCTGAACCGGACGGTGGACGAAATAGACCCCACGATTTACGGATTCGAGGAAAAGATCGGCGAAATCGAGACCAGCCGGTAGGGAGCGCGAATCCGCTTCAAAGGACGTTCAGTGAGGTTCGGCCGTCCTCCCCGATGTCGTTCATACCGGTCGTTCATCCCAGGAGATAGAGCAGGACGAAAAGGAGCCCCAGCGCGAAGGTCAGCAGGCTGTAGGCGAGGCTCGAGGGCAGGGATGTCCGGAAGGAGGGGATGTCCTTCTCGGAGTTGATCTCGGAGTGGGCGGCGAAGCCCTTGCTGCTTTCGGGGAAGAACGTGGAACGCCTGTTCGAGGTCCGGGAGAGCAGCCAGGAGATGGGGCTATCGCACAGGGCGCTTGCGGCCCTCGCGAACAGGGTACTGAGGAAGGGCAGCCCACGGGAGAAGCTCCAGGAACCGAATCCGTCGCAGAGGAGGTCGACGACACGCGCAAGGAAAGCGATGAGGAAGGGCAACCCACGGGAGAAGAGCCAGGAACCAAGCCCATCGCAGAGGAAGTCGACGAGGCGCGCAAGGAAGGCGCCGAGGAACGGCAGCAACCCGGTCAGAATGGGACGGTAGAGAGTGCGTTCCAGGTCCAGCCATTTAGGCCAGGGATCGATGTAGCGGCGGTGTCCGTCCGGTTCGCGCCGCATCAGTCGGGCGTAGACGATCAGGAAATAAAAAGCTGCACCCAGGGTCAGGGTCAGCACCGCGCCCTTCAGGTTGGCCCATGCGAAGTAATCGACGGGGTGCGTAGGAGGGTGCCCGTTCATGAACGGCGAGCCCAGTGCCCCGATCGGGGTCATCAGGCGCTGCGGGAAAAGGCCCAGGAGAGGAAGTACCGATGCGGCCAGCGTGAGGAGCACGGCGTTTGGAGTGCTGACATAGGCTCGTTTGGAGTGCGGGTGCCCTGCTGGTTCGCTCAGAAAGAGCGCGGCGAAGAGCTTGAACATGTAGGCCGCGGTCAGGGCCCCCGAGATCAGGAATATCCACTCCACGGCCTGGAACAGGACCACCTCGTTTTGCAGCGTGAAGAGCCCGGAGTGGAGCAGCTCCGATATGGCGCCAATGCGTTCCGGCGCGTGCAGTTGGTGGATGTGCTCGACGATGCTCTCGTGGATGAGCGTCTTGCCGACGTACCCGCTCCAGAGGGGAACCCCGGCGAGGCCGAGCGCTCCCATGGAGAATACGAACAGGAGCAGGGGCTTGCCGCGCCCATAGCCCCGGATCTCGTTCAGGTTCAGCTTGCCGGTGTTCATGTGGATGATGCCCGCGACGAGGAAGAGCACCAGCTTGACCAGCGAGTGGTTGACCATATAGACCATGGTTCCCTGGACGGCCAGGGCGTTGTCCTCCCCGAGGAAGCACTGCATGGAGATGCCCGTGAGGATGAACCCGATTTGGGACATGGACGAGCAGGCGAGGGTCCGCTTGATGTCGACCGAGAAGAGTGCGAGCACGGCGCCGACGACCATGGTGCTCACGCCGAGCGCCAGGAGCATCAGTCCCCAGAGCGCGTTGTGGAGGAATATCCCCGTGCTGAGCACGAGGATCCCGAACAGGCCGGATTTGGTGAGGACGCCGGAGAGCAGCGCGCTCGACGGGGCGGGGGCCACCGGATGCGCCGTGGGGAGCCAGACGTGGAGGGGGAACACGGCGGCCTTGGCCCCGAACCCGACGAAGATGAGAACCCCTGCGAGGTAGAGCTCCGAACGATTGAGCATGCTTGCTGTGGCTATGGGGAGAAGGGCCATGTCGAGCGTCCCAGTCTGGGCGTAGAGGAGGAGGAGTCCCAGGAGGGTGACGAGTCCTCCGATGATGGTGATGGCCAAATAAGTCTCCGCGGCGCGCAGGGCGGCGCGCGTCTCGTCCTGGATGACCATGACCAAGGAGGTCAGCGACATCAACTCGAAGAAGATGAAGGTGGTGTAGAGGTTCGCGGAGAGGAAGACGCCCACGATGGCCCCCAGGGTCCAGAGGACGAAGAGGTGGTAGCGGTTCCGGTTTCGGTAGTGGGCCAGATATTCTCGGGAGAAAATTGTGGTCACCAGCCACATGAAGGCGATGACGACGAGATAGACGAACCGGAACCCGTCGAGCTTGAGGGAAAGGCCGAATACGCAGAATCCGTCGATGCGCAGAAAGGAGGCCTGCCCGTCCCCCAGAAAATATCCGAGATGGCAGACCGCGGCGAGCTCGACCAGGGCTACGACATCGGCGATATAGTCGCGGAGACGTTTGCTGGCGCGCCCGGCGAGGAAGGACATCACCCCTCCCAGCATCGGCCAGACGATCGGAAACAGCAGGATGTAATTGCCACTCATGCGATCACCTCGACAAAAATGGGGCGTATCCCATACCGAATCAGAGCACGCCCGCGGCGATCCGTCCAAAGAAGCGGATCGCCGGCCCCGCGTACAGCCCATACAGAATGGCGGCGGCGGCCAGGAGGAACATCGGAATGGTCATCAGGGCGTTTGGATCCTCAACGCCCTGGTTGGCCGTCTTGAAATCAAACCCCTTGCCGGGCATGGTGGCGATGCCAAGGATGGAGAAAATATAGAGCACCGTCAGCAGCGCCGAGATCATCAGGGCGGTAAGGCCCATATAGCCGTAGGGGGCGGACGTCGCAGCAGTCCCGATCTGCCACTTGCCCACGAAGCCCGCCAGCGGAGGAATGCCGGAAAGGGCCATCCCCGAAACGGCAAGGCAGAAGAGCGTCTTGGGCATCCCCGCGCCGATGCCGCGCATGTCGGACAGGTATTCCCGGTGTGTCTTATACAGGATTGCCCCTGCGCAGAAGAATAAATTGATCTTCATCAGAGCGTGTCCGGCCATGTGGGTCAGGCCGCCGGCGAGCCCCTCCGGGGTCAGGAGCAGAGCCCCCAGCAGGATGTAGGAGAGCTGTGAGACCGTGGACCAGGCGAAGCGCAGCTTCAGGTGCCGGGAGGCCAGCGCCCTGGAGGAGCCGTAGACGATTGTGACGCAGGCCAGAATCAGTGCAGTGGCCTGGGCCCAGCTCCCCCGCAGGAGCTCCGGGCCAAAGACGAAGTACGTCAGACGGATGATCGCGAATACGCCCCCCTTGACGACGGCCACGGCGTGAAGCAGCGCCGTGACCGGGGTAGGGGCTACGGATGCGGACGGCAGCCATCCATGGAACGGAAAGATCGCGGCCTTGACGCCGAACCCCAGAAATCCCAGAAGATAGACGGTAAGCAACGTATTCCGGGGTACGGCCGCTGCGGTCGCATCCAGGTTTCCCCCCATTGCGAAGGACGCTCCGGCGCCGTGCCCGATCGTGAAGACCAGTGCGATGAAGGCGCAGGCCGCGCCGCCGACCGAATAGATCAGGTACTTTCTGCCGGCGGCCCTGGCGCGGTCATCCATGGCGTGCATCACGAGCGGCAGCGTGGTCAGGGTCATGAGCTCATAAAAAAAGTAGAGCGTCAACAGGTTCGCGGAGAAGGCGATGCCGAGCACCACGCTGTAGGTCAGGATGAACCAGGAGAAAAAGGCTTTTTCTCGTCCCTCGTGCTTCATGTACTCGAGGGCGTAGAACGTCGTCGGCACCCAGAGGACCGACACGAGCACGGAAAACAGTATCCCCAGGCCATCGAGACGCAGGGCGAACGACAGGGTGGAGGAAAGGTGGAGCAGGGGCAGCGTCCCCGCCGGAGCGCACCATGCGATCAGCAGTGTGAGGATCGAGTTTGCCGTTACGATGGTTCCTACGCAAAATGCGAGCGCTTTTCCGGTCCGCAGCTTCGTCGAGGGGAGGACCAGGGCGGCCGCCGACGGGATCAGGATGGGAAGGAGAAGAAACCAGGCTGACATCGAATTTGTCTCCTAACTTGAAGGATGGTTGCCCTTAAAGGACCGTTGCCGCGAACTGCCCGAAATACCGAACCAGGGGACCGGCGAATACGCCCGTCAATAAGGCTGCCAGGCTGAGGAGCATCAGGGGGATCTGCATGATGAGGGGGGGCTTGGGAGGCATCGGCGTCTCGTAGTCGTAATCTTTTCCGGGGAAAAAGGCGCTTATGGCGATGGGCAGCAGGTAGCCCGCCGTGAGCACCGCACTGATCAGCAGCACGATCACCCCGCTCAGCCCCATCCGTCCGAGCCCTGGATTGAGCGCCCCAACCGCCAGGAACCATTTGCCGACGAACCCACCGGTGGGAGGAACGCCGATCAGGGACATGGAGGCCAGGGTAAAGCAGGCAAGGGTGACGGGGAGTTCCTTGCCCACTCCTCTGAGCTGATCGACATAGTGATAGTTGGAGTCGGGCAGCCTGAAGTAGATGATCACCCCTGCGCTCAGGAACAGACAGCTCTTGGCGAAGGCATGGGCCACGAGCTGAAGCAGGCCTCCCGTCACGCCGTCCGGGGTGAGCAGCATCAGCCCAAGGACGATGTAGGACACCTGGCTTACGGACGAGTAGGCGATGCGCTTTTTCAGATGCTTCTCCATGTAGGCCAGCATCGAACCCATGAAAATGGTGAGGAGGGAAAGGGAGAGCATCGTCGTCTGCACCCAGGTTCCGCGCAGAAACCGGGGGCCGGCCAGAAAGTAGATCGTGCGGATGATGGCCACCACCCCCGCCTTGGTGATTAGCCCGGACAGCACCGCACTCGCGGGGGTAGGCGCCACGGGGTGCGCCGCCGGGAGCCAGGCGTGCAGCGGGACCAATCCCGCCTTCGCGCCGAACCCGATGATGGTCAGGAAGGAGGCCGTCAGCATCAGGTTCTCCTTCCCCGCAAGTTTGGCGGCATCCAGGACGCCGCCAGGCGTGAAATCCGTGGAGACACCGTAGCGATGGAAAAAGAAAAATCCAGTCAGGGCCAGGCACGCTCCCGTGATGGAGTAGAAGAGGTACTTCATGGCGGCGCGTATGGCCTCCTGTTTCTGGGAGTGCATCACCAGAGGCAGGGTCGCGAAGGTCAGCAGCTCGTAAAAGAGGTAGAGCGTCAGGAAGTTCGCGGCATAGGCGATGCCGATCAGGATGCCGAGTGTCGTGAGAAAGAAGGCGAAGAAGCGGTCCTCCGGCGGCCGGCGCTTCAGGTACCCGAAGGCGTAGAAGGTCACGAGGGGCCAGATCACCGAGACCAGAACGGCGAAGGTTTTGGAGAGCTCATCCATGCGGAAGGACAGAGCCAGAGTCTCCGTCGCTCTCCAAAGCGTCAGGGTCCCGTCGCCGGCCCTCGTGATGGAGACGAAAACCAGCAGGGCGTTCATGAGGACGACAAATGTCTCGTAACGATGGCGATGCTCGTCCGTACCCGGACGGAAGAACATGAGCGCCATACCCGAGACGATGGGAAACAGAACCGGAAAGATCATGAGCGGGGACAGATTCATAGAAGGTTCACCTCCCTAAGGTCGGAGCTTCCGAGCCGGAGCCCCGAGAGCGAGACAAAAACGATATATCGGGGGATCTCTCTCCGGGGGCCCGGTCCTACAATAGAATGCCGACGATCTATCGGGCCCTGTCGAGACGAACGTCAGTCCGGAAAACGCGTTTTGTCTCTTTCAACCCTGGTTTTTGACTCCGTTTTTCGACCCCCGGCAGGAATCGGGGCCGGGGGTTATCCCAGGACCGCCAGGCCTTGACCGATTATTCGCATTATCGGGTCGTAGAAGAGGCCCAGGAGGAAGTTCAACGCCAGAAAGGCCGCCATTGCCCCACCGTAAAACGGGGGAACAGGCTCCACTGCGGCCGATGGAGAGGGGGCGGCGTCGCCCTGGGACGTCAGGATGACGATCACCGCAGGGATGTAGTAGAGCGCGTTCAGCAGTGTGCTGAGGGCGAGCACCGCCAGCCCCTGAAGGACGGCGGGGCTCTCGAACGAGGCCATGGCCAGGTTCAGTTTTGAGGCGAAGCCGGCGAACGTCGGAATGCCGATCATCGAACAGGCCCCGGCGATCAGCCCCACACCGGCCCAGCGGTTCCGATAGAACGCGCCCCTCAGGGCCTGGATTTCCTTTTTGTGCCCCGAGACCGCGATCAGGCCTCCTGCAGCGGTGAAGAGCATCGGTTTGATCACTGCATGGACGAGGATGTGCAGACAGCCCGCGGCGATTCCGGCTGCTGTGTTCAGCCCTATCCCCAGGAAGATGTATCCAACCTGTGCTATGGAGGACCAAGCGATCATACGCTTCAGGCTCGTCTGGCGCAGTGCGTGCAGCGACCCCATGACCATGCCCGCCATGCCGAAGAACAGCAGGGCGCTGTCCATATGCAGGAACCGAACGGTATCCGTGCCGAATACCCGGAAGAAGACCTTGACGATCAGGAAGATATGTCCCTTGAGCACCAGCCCGGAGAGGATGGCGCTCGACGCGTTCGTCGCGTTTCCGTGCGCGTCGGGAAGCCAGGAGCCAAACGGATAAAGCGCGCTCTTGATGGCCAGTCCCGTCGTCATCAGGATCAGGGAGACGGTCAGAGGCAGAGTATGGCGTCCCGCCGCGGTCATCTCCGCGATGGAGGTGCGCATGTGCTGCATCAGCAGATGTCCCGTCAAGTCGTAGAGCAGGCATATGGAGATGAGGATCAGCCCGGAGCCGACCAGGCTCATCACCAGGTAGCGCAATGCGGCCCGGACGGTCTCGCCGCAGTCCTTCGCCGCGACGACGGCACAGGCGGCGATGGTGTTGATCTCGATGAACACGTAGGCCGTGAAGATGTCGTTGGTGTAGATGAGCGCCAGCAAAGAGCTCAATATCAGGTTGACCATGACGCAGAAGAGATACCGGCGTTCCGCCGGGATGTCCTCCTCGGTAGAGCCGGCGTTCCCCAGCAGGGACAGGAACATGGAGGTGCAGAAGAAAAGCGCCAGAAGCGCCTCCAGGGGCCCGGCGCGCAGCTCGTTGCCCCATGGCGCGGGGAAGTGCCCCATCATGAAGGTGAAGCTCTCCCCCGTCCCGGCGACGTTGGCGAGCAGGTACGCGGACAGCACGCCGACCAGTGCGGTGACGGCCATTGTCAGCCGCTCGGCGGTACGCGACGTGCGCGGAAGCAGGGGCGCGGCGATCGCTGCAAGCATGGCCAGAAAAATGCTGAAGAACGGAATGTTATAGGCAAACGGGCTGATAGTTTCCGTCATGGTTCCCCTTCCTCCCGGGCGCGCCGTGCCCACATCCGTTCGATTACCTCATCGATGTCCAGGGTTCCGTAAGCCTCGTACAGGCGCAGCGTCAGGGACAGCGCAAAGGCGGTGACGCTCACGGAAACGACGATGCCCGTCAGGACCAGTCCGGCGGGGATGGGGTTGACGTAGGACCCGGCAATCGGAATGCCGTCCTGGGCAATCTGGACGATCGGCGCGGCGCGGCCCGCCACGTAGCCCTTGGCGGCGAGAAAGAGGTATACGGCCGTGTCCATGATGTTCAGGCCGATGATCTTCTTGATCATGTTTCTCTGGAGCAACAGGTTGGTCAGCCCTATGCCCGAGAGGATCACGGCGACGGCCTCGTAATGGTTGACGAACAGTCCCTCCGTCAGCATCCTAGATCTCCCCTTCGCCAAAGAGCGCGTAGAACCCATAGAGCGTTCCCGCGACGATGATTCCCACGCAGATGTTCAGAGGCAGGATCAGCCCTCCGCTCAGGATGGCTCCCGGCTCGCCCGTGGGGATTCCCGACTCCAGATGGTTGGCCCCGGTAAAGAAGGAATACCCCTTCGCCAGCGCGTAGACGAGGAGAGAGCCGCAGCTGGATAGGGTGAACGTCCGAATAGAGAAGACACGCCGAACCCGCTCGAATCCCCACGCGTTCGCGTACAGGATCAGTGCGGTGCTCAGGACTGCGCCGCCCGAAAACCCCCCGCCGGGCGAGAGATGGCCGTTCACGACGATCGCAGCCCCCAGGAGAAGGATGACGGGGATCGCCAGAGCGGAGACCCCGCGCAGGATGGCGTCGTCACCATACCTCCCATGGCGGCGCTTCCCGGCTGCCCTCGCCGCGTTTTTTTGCCCGGAGGCCGAGAGCAGCATGATGACACCGATGGCGGCCGTGAAGAGCACCGCCGACTCCCCGAACGTGTCGAAGGCCCGGTAGTCGAGGATCATGCCTGCAACGATGTTCGTGGCGCCGGTCTCCTCGAGCCCGCGCTCCATGTAGCGTTGGGCCACGACGTTGTTGGCGGGATTGCCGGGGTCGCCGAACCTTGGCAGCTCGGAGACGGTGAGCAGGAGCAGCCCGACGAGAACGATGCAGGTAAAGACACTCATGCCCGAGTAGAGACGCGAGAACAGTTGCGGACCGCGGCATTCCATCCACTCGTCGTAGCGCTCCCGGATGCTCCTCTCACAGTGCTTGAGGGTGCGTGCGGGGGCCGTCTCGGAGAATGGGAGCCGGGGAGGGGGCTCGGGAATCATGACCTCGTCTTTCGGGCGCGGTCCGTTTCCCTCAACCCAGTCGAGAAAATGTCTCCAGAACGCTTTCAGGGTATCATTCATCGGAGTGTTCCTCCTCCATCGAAGCGCTTTTCTCGGGCGGACGTTTTTTGCCCAGAATACCCAGACGCTCCAGGGTCAGGAAGAACAGCACGCTCGTGACCCCGGCCCCGACTGCGGCCTCGGTGACCGCGAGGTCCGGCGCCTGCAGAAGGACCCACAGCACCGCCATGACCAGGCTGTAGGCCATGAAGATGATGATGGTGTTCAGCAGGTTGCGCGAGACCGAAACGGCCACGGAGCAGACGACCAGAAAGATCAGCAACAGCCATTCGAGCAGCTCCGCCATGCCCTTCATGTTCATGATTGTGTCCATGATTCGGTCCCTCCCTTTTCGGCGTTTTGGCGTGGGGAGGAGGCCACGCAGGGGGTCGTTGGACGGACGGGGCCTCCGATATCGTCGAGGTCGTCAATATCCAGGATGTCGCAGGTCTCGGCGATATGTGCGTTCGTGGCCACCTCGGCCCGGGCTACGAGATGGCTTGCCACGGGGTTTGCCAGCCACAGGAAGGCGACGACGAGCCCCAGTTTGAGCGAGAACGTGTTCAGCCCACTGAGGACGACCAGGCCGGACAGCACCAGCACGGCCCCCAGTGTGTCGCACTTGGCGGCCACGTGAATGCGGTTCAGTACCGTATTGAATCGGAATATGCCGAGCGTCGCGACGCCCAGAACGAACAGGCCGCACAGGATCAGGGTGGCGGCGATGGCGAGGCGTATCATGAGGGCGCCCTCCCTTTTTCAGGCTTTTCCGTTCGGTCCTGCCGGCCGAGGACTGCCCGGGCCAAGACCACGACGGACAAAAAACTGATGATGGCGTAGATGAGGCAGATGTCCACGAGATATTGTTCCCCGATGTGAAACGACAGCATGGAGATCAAAACGATGACCTTGGTGCTCACGATGTTGACGGCGATGACGCGGTCGGTGAATCGGGGCCCCAGCACGGCCCGCAACAGGCAGAAAAAGACGGTGACGGACAGAAAAACCGCACCTCCAAGCAGGAGCGCACCTTGAAGCGCTGCAGCGTCAGGCATCGGAAACGGCCTCCTTTATCTTTTCCCTCTTCGTCCCGGCCGTTTCCTCCATGCGGCGCAGATGCCGGACGAAGACGGACTCGTCCACCCCCCGGGCCATATCGCGGTCCAGGGCGTGAATCAGGAGGTCGTTTCCCTCGAGGGAGACGGTGAGGGTGCCGGGGGTCAGGGTGATGGAGTTGGCCAGCGCCACTCGGGCGGCCTCGGACCTGAGGTCGGTGCGAAAACGGACCAGACAGGGCTCCACCTCGATGACGGGGGAGAGGACCAGCCGGATGACCTGCAGGTTGGCCTTGACGATCTCGATGAAAAGGAGGGCGAGATAGAACAATACCCTGGGCAAAAGACGCAGCATCGAGGCGGGGGACACGGGGCGGACGGACAGGAACCTCTGCGAGAACAGATGAAGCGCCGCGGAGACGAGAATACCCAGGGTTACGGTCTCCGTCGTAACCCTTCCGTTCACCGTCAGCCAGAGAATGAAATACACTAAAGCCATAGCTAAACCTCTCCTCTTGGGACCGATTGGAAACCTGTGCGCCGGGTTCGTCCTCCGCACGTTCGTTTCGCCCCATCATTTCACTCCATCATTATCGCTCTATCGAACCCCCGTCTAAAGCACACCTCAATACATACCACAAAAAGGCCGATTTTCCTATGGCAATCGAGGCGGGAGGTCACGAAAGACTAATTTGTGGTAACGAATGACACCGGACTGAAGGTGCGTCAGGCGGATTCTCCCAGGCGCAGCAGGATGGAAATGGAAAATGTGTTCTCGTCGTGTTGGATATCCATGGTCCCGTGATGGCGTTCGACCACGTCCCTGACGTTGAAGAGTCCCAGGCCGCTGACCCTGCGGTTCTTTTTGAGGGATTCGTACCGTCCTCCGTTCTGTCGCAGTACTCCGTTATAGCTGTTGCTGATGGAGAGGATCAGGTTGGTCCCCTTGATCCCGCTGCGGACCGAGATCGTGCGTAACGCATCTGCGTCTTCAATCCGCTTGCAGGCCTCGATCGCATTGTCCAGAAGATTGCCCAGGAGGATGCAGAGGTCCAGGGTGTCCATGGGAAGGGAGGCGGGCAGGTCGACATGGGCGCTCAGGATGATTCCGTTCGCACGGCTCTCGGCGTACTTGGCGTTGAGGAGGATGTCCGCCACGCTGTTCCTGCAGAACCTGTGATGCCGGGCGGAGACGATCCGGGTATGGAGTTTTTCTGCGTACTCGAGGGCGGCCCCGCTCTCCCCCTTCTCGATCATGGACATGATGTACAGCATATGGTTCTGGATGTCGTGCCGGATGGCCTGAATCTCTCTTTGGTGCGTCTCCATCTGCTCGTAGTAGCGGGACTGCATTTCGAGTTGCTGATGGAGCATCTCGGTTCGGTAGTAATGCGTGTTGATTTGCTGCGCCTTCTCGATGAAGAAGAAGAGAAAGAGCGTGGTGCAGAGCAACAGCAAAGCGGCCTCGACGTAAATGTGGAGGTTGTCGACGGCCGCTCCGTGGTTCCAGAAGAGCCAGAGCACCAGAAGGCTGTTCGCGACCGTGACGATGCAGAGGATAGAGTTGCTCAGCCAGTTGATCCGGCGGTTTTTGACGGACCGCAGCTGGGTGATCACGAAGGATGCGGCCGCTACGAAACAGCAGGACAGAATCTGGTCGAAGTGCCCCATGACCAGGCGCAACGGGATGTCCGGCAGGTAACGCCGCGAGAGGGCCGAGGTGAGCGCGACCGCCAGTACCTTGCAGACGTAGTTGAGGAGCACGAAAGCGAAGGCTGCGGCCCCCCGGACCTGGTTGCTCCCATGATAGAAATGGAAAACGGTGAGCAGGGCGAACGCCATGTATAGGGGGGCCATCGAGAACAGCGGACTCTGGAGAGCGTAGGACACGAACTGGAACACGTAGTAGACGACCAGCCCTCCGGCATAGATCGCGTCGTGACGTTCGTTGCGGCGCAGAAGCGCCTTGAAGAACATGTGGAAGACGTACGTCTCCGCCGCCGAGAGCACTACATATGCGATCAGGTCCTGCAAGCTCATCTCCCCGGCCCGGTGTCAGAGGTTGGCCAATCCATGATGCAGCACCGCCGCCTGCACGGTCTTTCCGTAATGCCGCCCCAGAGGGATCGAGTGGCCATTGTCCAGACGGACGGTCTCCTTGTAGATGCATTCGACGTGGCTCAGGTTGGCCACATAGCTTTTGTGGACGCGTACAAACCCGTGTCTTTCCAGCTTTTCCGCTATTTCTCCGATGCGTCCGGTGAAACTGTGTTGTCCCTTCGATGTGTGCAGCACTACCGTCCGCTTGAAGGACTCGAGATAGAGGATGGAGTCGTGTGGTATCTTCATGAGGCCGGAACTGCATGTGAACGAGATATAGCGGGACGGGGTTTCCCTGGGCTGGAGCAGGTGTCTGACGTTGTGAAGGAAAAACTGTTTGTCCACGGGTTTGAGCAGGTAACGAGAGGCCTGAACCGTGTATCCCTCCAGGGCGTACTCGGCCGTTCCCGTGACGAAGAGCAGGGGCACGTCGGAATCCAGTTTTCGGATCTCGCGCGCCGTATCCAGGCCATTGATTTTTTCCATGCACATATCCAGGATGACGAGGTGAAATCGCTCGCCGCCCCTATAGGCCTGAAGAAGTTTGTGTCCGCAGGAAAAAGGCACGATCCCCACATTGCTTCCGTCTTGTAGTTCCCTCAGATAGCTTCCGAGCAGTTCCAAATCATAGGAGTTATCGTCACAGAGCGCTACGTAATTCACCGCAGTCCCCCCCTCGGTGTTCCGGTTTGCGGCCATGCAGCGGAAGTGTTTCCCCTCAAAAATCAGTATATCATCCCTTCGGCGGGGGGTGAGAGGGGCGACGGGCCGGGAGGGCGTAGGTTGGGAACAGTGAAACCGTTGTTTATGACAAATCGTTGGACTTCTTGCGGTGACGTATTTAAATTTATTGTGTTGCAGTCAATCCTGTTGAGGGGAGCGTTGAGAATGTCACAGGTGGAACATGGGTCGGGGATGAAGAAAACCCTGACCAACTGGAACTTCTTCACCATCGGATTCGGGGCCATCATCGGGACGGGATGGGTGCTCCTGGTGGGGGACTGGATGGTCATTGGCGGCGGTCCGGTCGCTGCCATGATCGCCTTCGCCATTGGAGCGGTGTTCCTGTTGCCGATCGGCGCGGTCTTCGGGGAGCTGACGGCGGCCATCCCGATCTCCGGGGGCATCGTCGAGTACGTGGACCGCACCTTCGGGCCCACGATGTCCTACATCACCGGCTGGTTTCTCGCCCTGGGCAACGGGATTCTGTGTCCATGGGAGGCCATCGCCATCTCCACCTTGGTCTCGGACATGTTCGGGGACTTCTTCCCCATCCTGAGGTCCGTCAAGCTCTACACGATCCTCGGGGCGGACGTCTACCTCTTCCCGACGCTCATCGCCCTGCTGTTTGCCGCTTATGTGGTGACGATGAACCTCAGAGGGGCGTCCTCGGCCGCTCGGCTCCAGGCGTTTTTGGCCAAGGCACTGCTCTGCGGCATGCTGCTCGCGATGGGCATATCCCTCGTCAAGGGCGGGCCGTCGAACATCCTGCCGATCTTCTCCCAGGTCCAGGGCGCGATGACCCGGACGCGCGTGGCGGACCTCTGGTCGGGGGTCCTGGCCGTCCTCGTCATGACCCCGTTCTTCTACGCCGGATTCGACACCGTTCCCCAACAGGCAGAGGAGGCCGCCGAGGGGCTGGACTGGAACAAGTTCGGCAAGGTCATCAGCATGGCCCTGCTCGCGTCCGGGGTGTTCTACATGGTCTGCATCTACTCGTTCGGTACGATCGTCCCCTGGACCGAGTTCGTGAAGAGCCCCGTTCCGGCGCTCTCGTGTCTGCGCAACATCAACCTGTGGCTCTACGTTGCCATGCTCTGCATCGGCACCCTGGGCCCCATGGGGCCGATGAACTCCTTCTTCGGTGCCACGACGCGCATCATGCTGGCCATGGGACGCAAGGGGCAGCTTCCGGCCTCCTTCGCGAAACTGGATCCGAAGTCGGGGACGCCCAGGACGGCCTGCGTGCTGATGGCGGCCTTCACGCTCATTGGGCCGTTCTTCGGCAAGAAGCTGCTGGTCCCGCTGACGAACGTCTCCGCGCTCTCCTTCATCTTCGCCTGCATGATGGTCAGCCTGGCCTGCCTCAGGATGCGCTTCAGCGAGCCCGACCTCCCCAGGCCCTACAAGGTGCCGGGCGGCAGGCTTGGGATCCTGGGGGCCTGCGTTGCCGGCGGTATCATCGTCCTTCTGATGGTGGTCCCGTACAGCCCTGCGGCGCTGAATGCCGTGGAGTGGGGAATCGTCGCTGGCTGGGTCGTCCTGGGGTTGCTGCTCAGGCTTTTGTCCGGCCGCAGAGTGGTTGCAGATTGAATTTGTCTGTTCTAGATTCGTCCGTTTCGTTGAGTTCCATGCCGCCTGATCGACGTCGGGCCTTGGGCCTTGTCGAAAGGGCGCTGAGCCCCGGTTTTGGGGCTGCGTAAGGCTTGTGTTGGTGCTTGTGTTTCAAATACTTTTGAGGTTGGGAGGGGATTGTTGTGGCAAAGACGGCGTTTGTAGGGGCGTTGCTGATCGACGGTACGGGAGCCGAGCCTGTAAAGGATTCTCTGGTGTTGGTGAATGATCGCAAGATCGAGTACGCGGGCCCCCGGAAGGATTTCGGGGGGGACTATAAGAAGGTCGATGTATCCGGAAAGACGATCATCCCGGGACTGGTGGACAGCCATCTGCACTTCTCCGGGAACCTCACCGACGACGACAGCGATTGGGTGCTGGAGAACGTAGTCCAGAAGACGGTCGTGGCGGTACAGCAGGCGCACGAGTGCCTCGAGCGCGGGCTCACCACGGTGGGCGAGATATCCCGGTCGGGGCTGCAGATTCGGGACATGATCGAGGCGGGCGTCATGACGGGGCCCCGCGTGGTCGGTACCGGCCTGGGATTCTGCCGCACCTGCGGCCACGGCGACAGCCACAAGCTGCCGACCTATTACAACAACGAGTCTCATCCCTGGGCCGAGCGGGTGGATGGTCCCTGGGACCTGCGCAAGGCCGTCCGCAGGCGTCTGCGCGACAATCCGGACGCGATCAAAATCTGGTCCACGGGCGGCGGCATCTGGCGCTGGGACCAGAAGCTGGACCAGCATTATACGCTCGAGGAGATTCAGGCGGTCGTGGACGAGTGCGCCATGGTGCACATCCCCGTGTGGTCTCACGCCGAGGGTTACGGCGGCGCACTGGACTCCGCCAAGGCGGGAGTGCATCTGATCATTCACGGCCAGACGCTGAACGACGAATGCCTGGATATCATGGCGAAGAAGGGCATCTACTTCTGCCCCACGATCCAGTTCCTGAACGAGTGGTTCAAGACCTACGCTCCGCCCTACATCCCCGAGGTCCACGACAAGTACGAGGGCGCCACGGTGGCGGAGAAGGAGCTCAACCGCGTCTATGCGAACCTCCGCAAGGCCAAGGAAAAGGGCATCGGACTCACGATCGGATCGGACTCGTTCTGCTCCAGCCTCACCCCTTACGGCATCACGGCGCTGGGCGAAATGTACTCCTTCGTCGAGAAGGCGGGAATCTCCGAGATGGACACCCTGATGGCCGCCACCAAGATTGGGGCCGAGATGCTGAAGGTCGGGGACGTCACCGGGACGGTGGAGGCCGGCAAGTTCGCCGATCTGCTGGTGCTCTCCGGTAACCCGTTGGAGAACATCCGCAACGTGGCTGTGGAGAAGATGGAGATCATCATGAAGGAAGGAATGTTCGTCAAGGGCGGAAAAGACTAGGGAGGCTTTATGGACTGAATCGGCATTCCCTTGTTTTTCCGGCTCGTTCTCCTCAGTATGAGCCATCTTACTTCCGTTTCGAGAGCCCATACCGCGAGGTTCGCGGCAAATCGATCGACGCCCACCGGCCGGTGGGCGTCGATTTTATGGCATGAGAGGAGAAAAGATAAGAAGGGATACGCACGGTGGGATGGGCGCGATGCGCACGCACGGAGTAAGCGCAAAGGAAAAGCGGCGGAAGGACAGTGGGGAGGCCGTGAATGTTGCTTCCGACAATTGCGGAGTTTCCGCGTCGGGAGGTCGGGCCCTCGGCGCTTCCCCTACCGCAGAATCCGCGAGGGATCGGCGAAGCAGTCCAGGCA
>ERZ773022.493-NODE-493-length-32076-cov-5.335186_pt1 | contig 32076 bp, 30 predicted proteins | sample MGYA00580839_ERZ773022 | MGnify/ENA primary metagenome ERZ773022 (study PRJEB29015, sample SAMEA2738020) | human oral metagenome | biome: human oral; feature: human-associated habitat; material: dental | place: China | collected 2044 ... | reverse complement strand
CAATGTTACAGCCTGCACCTACCCAGTTTCCTGCCTGAATAAATGAAAACGTTTCATTCGAGAAGGTCGAGAAGGTTGAAAGTCCTCCACAAAGACCGACGGCCAAAAACAGCTTGACCTGTAGCTGAAGCGGACTTGCAAGGTCAAGCCCCGTCACAAAACCAATTATCAGACCTGCCACTACATTTGCAGCAAACGTGCCTGCCGGCACGCCAGGAATCCACTGCTTAAAGAAAACTCCCAACTGCCAGCGACCCAAACTTCCAAGCGCTCCACCGAGGGCAACTGCCAGAGCTTCAAACATATCCGATTCCACCTACTCCAACTCACGTGAGCCGGTGTAGAGCTGATAATACTCACCGTGCTGCGCAATCAGCTCATCGTGCGTACCGCGCTCAATGATATGTCCATGTTCAAGCACCATAATGGCATTTGCGTTACGCACGGTAGAGAGGCGGTGCGCAATCACAAAGACGGTACGGCCCGCCATGAGGGCATCCATGCCCTGCTCGATAAGAGCCTCGGTGCGGGTATCAATGCTCGATGTGGCTTCATCCAAAATTAAAACGGGAGGATCGGCAATGGCGGCACGCGCAATCGCCAAGAGCTGGCGTTGACCCTGAGACAGATTGGCTCCGTCAGACGTCAACAAGGTATCGTAGCCTTTTGGCATGCGGCGGATAAACTTATCGGCATTGGCAATCTTTGCGGCGGCAATAACTTCCGCGTCCGTTGCATCCAGCTTGCCGAAGCGGATATTGTCCGCAATGGTACCGGTAAAAAGATGGGTATCCTGAAGCACGATGCCTAAAGAAGCACGCAGTGCCGCTTTCTTAATGTCGTTTACCGGAATGCCGTCGTAGGTAATGGTACCGCCCCGCACGTCATAGAAGCGGTTAATCAAGTTGGTAATCGTAGTTTTGCCGGCGCCGGTCGAGCCGACAAAAGCAATCTTCTGGCCCGGTTTCGCAAACAGTGAAAGGTTGGCAAGAACCGTCTGACCTTCGTCATACCCAAAAGTCACGTTATCAAAGCGAACGTCTCCGGCAAGCGGGATCTTCTCGCCATCAGGCTTTTGCCATGCCCAGCATTCATCGCCGGTATCGTAGCTACCGGTACGGACGAGAGTAACGTTTCCGTCGTCCACCTCGGGTGAAAGTTCCATGACACTAAAGATACGCTCAGCGCCGGAAAGAGCCGTCATGAGGAAGTTGCCAAGCTGCGTGAACTGATTGAACGGCATGGCGGCTTGTCGAACAAAGACTAGATACGAGGCGAGACTTGCCACATCGGCGTGTCCGTTAACCGCAAGAATGGCACCCACAACGGTAACCACGGCATAATTGATATACGTCAACGATACCGTGATAGGCACCATAGTGGCTACGTATGTCTGCGCACTGGTACCCGCAGCTCTCAGTTCCTCATTGTAGGCACGGAACCCCGCAAGGTTTGCCGCCTCGTGGTTGAACACTTTTACGACTTTAAGGCCGGAAATGCTTTCTTCGGCATAGCCATTAAGAGCCGCAAGCGACGTCTGCTGCGTAGCGTAATACGCTGCTGAACGTCCGCTTGAATAGCGCGCATATAAGACAATCAAGACATCAAAAGCTACGGTGATAATGGTCAGCTGCCAATTCAAAACAAAGAGCAGGATAAGCGTACCCACCATCTGAATAAACGCCAGGATAAGATTGGCAAAACTGTTGTTGAGTGCCTCGGAAATAGTGTCAACGTCATTGGTAAAGTAGCTCATAATGTCGCCGCGCGTTTGCGCGTCAAAGAATTTCAGCGGCAACGTCAAAATATGCTCAAAGAGGTCGCGACGGATATCAAACACCACCGTCTGAGCAGCCCAAACCATGGTCTGTGTATAGCCAACACTCGTGAGAGTACCAAGCAGATACACACCCGCCGTAAAAAATACCAGGCGCGTAAAGCCGGATACATCTCCCGCACCAACGGCAGCAACAACCGGTTTAATCATATACGTGCCGAGAAGCGCAGAAAGGCCGCTTATCGTTACGAGAAATGCCACAAGAAGAAGGCGCTTTTTCGCATGCCCGAGATACGTTACAAAACGGCGCAGCGTATAGCCTACGTTTTTGGGGCGCACCGATGCTCCTCCGCGACTAGCCATGATGCACCTCCTCTTCCGCTATGGCAGACGCAGACAACACGTCGTTCTTCTCGCCAGAAACCAAACCTTGAGCAGAATTACGACTCTTAAGATCAGAGCCATGCATCTGCGACTCATACAGCTCCCTATAGATAGGACTTTGGGCGAGAAGCTCTGCGTGCGTGCCCGTCATGTGAACACGACCGTTGTCAAGGACGACAATCTGATCTGCCTCCATAACGGAATTTACGCGCTGAGCGATAATGATTTTGGTTGTACCTTTGAGACGCGCCAAACCGCTTCTGATCTTAGCATCAGTTGCCGTATCAACCGCGCTGGTAGAATCGTCAAAAATAAGAACCTGAGGGTGCTTCAAGAGCGCTCGTGCAATACACAAACGCTGCTTTTGACCACCCGAGACGTTAACGCCGCCTTGACCCAAATCACCGTCAAGACCACCGATGCGGTCAAGAAACTCATTCACGCAGGCAATTTTACATACCTCAAGCAATTCTTCGTCAGTTGCCTGAGGATTCCCCCAGCACAAGTTGTCGCGTACCGTGCCTGAGAATAAAACATTTTTCTGGAGCACCACCGCAACGGCGTCACGAAGTGAGGCTAAATCATACGCACGAACGTCATGACCCCCTACTTCAACCGTGCCCGTCGTTGCGTCATAGAGACGGGCGATCAGCTGTACCAGCGTAGTTTTACCGGAACCGGTACCGCCAAGGATTCCGATAGTGGATCCGGAAGTAAAGGAAAGCGTAATGTCCTCGAGAACGTCTTCTTTGGCGTCAAAACTATATTTGAAAGAGACGTTCTTAAACGCGATGGAACCGTCTGAAACCTTTGTCAGACCATCTTGTGGAGACTTGATGACAGGTATCTCAGAAAGTATTTCGCCGATACGATGCACGCTGGTAATGGCGCGCGCCGTCAACAGAAAAACACCCGAAATCATCATGAGCGAGTTCATAATCAGCAGCACGTAGCTCATGAAGCCCGTAAGCTCGCCAACTCCAAGCGTACCGGCCATAATCATCCGGCCACCAAAAAGCAAAATGGCAACGTTTGCCACATACATGGCTGCCTGAAATGCCGGAACGTTCATAACTGACGTACCGAATGTACGTGTTGCCGTTTTGGCGTAAGCGGCATTAACGGTGGCAAAGCGATCGGATACAAAGCCTTCACGCACATAGGCTTTAATCGCACGGATGGCAGCAAAATCTTCCTGGAGCACCTCATTGATTTTATCCATCGACCCCTGCAGCGCTTGATACAAAGGACTTACGTGGGTCACAATAAAGAAGAGGCAGAGCGCCAAAAAAGGCAAAACGGCAAAGTAAACAAAGGCCAATTCAGGACTCATTACACACGCCAAAAAGACACCCATAATCAGCATGATAGGTCCACGCATGAATGGGCGCGTGCCCATGGCAATGGCATTTTGAATGATAGTCACATCGGAAGTGAGACGCGTAACCAACGAAGAAGCGTCAAAACGATCAAGATTTGCAAACGCAAAGCCCTGCATGCAGGCAAACTCGTCCTCACGAAGACGCGCACCAAGCCCCATGGCCGCACGGGCCGAAAAGCGTGCATAACCAATACCTGCACCCATGGCGAGAAGCGCAAAGGCAACCATGGCAATACCGTTGACAAACACGGTTTGCAGATTGCCGTGCATGATTCCCTCATCGACGATACGTGCCATCAAAAACGGAATGAACAGCTCAAGCACTGATTCCGCAAACACGCACAGTCCCGACTTGATAAAGTCGGCGCGATAAGCTCCAAAGTGGGAAGCCAGCACTTTGATGTCGGAAAACGCCACGCCTTCTGCATGAGCGGCAGCGTTGGCACCGGTTGTAGCAACGTGAGCTGCAGTGACGTCGCCGGTAGCAACGGTGGCACCGGTTGCAGCGGCAACGGTATCGGTACCGCCGTTCTTCTTGGCAGACGAAGCGACCGCTCTATAAGAAGTATCTTTAGACACAATGCTCTCCCCTACAACGTGCGGAGAGATACCTCCTTTAGTTGATCGTCAGTCACAGGCGACGGCGCGGCAGACATAAGATCCGAGCCCGATGTTGTCTTGGGGAATGCCATGACATCACGAATGGAATCGACACCCGCCAGCAGCATACACACGCGGTCGAGGCCGAGTGCAAAACCGCCCATAGGAGGTGCGCCATAGGTCAGCGCCTCCATCAAAAAGCCAAACTGAGCCTCTGCACGCTCTTTGGTGAAGCCCAGCTTCTCAAGGATGCGAAACTGCAGGTCAGCGTTGTGGATACGCATGCCACCGCCGCCTGCCTCAAAGCCGTCCATCACAAAGTCATAGGTATGGGAACCAATGGACAGAGGATCGGTATCCAGAAGGTCAATCTGATCTTCATTTGGTTGTGTAAAGGGCATGTGCTCTGAAGCGTAGCTTTGAGTTTCTTCGTCCCAGTGGAAAAGCGGGAAATTGACTACCCACAGGAAGTCATGTCCTTCGCGAGGAACTTCCAGCACGCGTGCCATGTGCAGGCGCATACCGCCCAAAATCTCGTCCGTCTCAAGACGAGCTCCCACCGCAAAGAGAATGAGATCGCCCGGCTGCGCTTCCATCTCTGCGCGCAAAGCATCAAGCTCATCTGCCGAGAAGAACTTGGCAATGGGACCGCCGACGCTGCCGTCCTCTCTATACGCAATCCACGCAAGACCTTTGGCTCCGAAACCTGCCGCAACTTCGCCGAGCTTATCGATTTGTGAGCGCGGCCAAGAACCCGCTCCACGCGCATTGATGGCCTTTACATACTGCCCGTCGGTGTGCGCGGCGCCGCTAAAGAGCTTGAAGCTGGAATCTTGAAAGATATTGGACACATCGTGAAGTTCCATGCCAAAACGAGTGTCGGGCTTATCGGTGCCATACGTATCCATTGCGTCCCAATACTGCATCCGACGAAGCGGCATCTGCATCTGAATTCCCATCTTTCCAAATGCATCTGAGAGGATGTCCTCAAGCTCAGACATCACGTCATCTTGAGTCACGAAGGACATCTCCGTATCAACTTGGGTAAATTCAGGCTGGCGGTCCGCCCGAAGGTCCTCGTCGCGGAAGCACTTGGCAACCTGGTAATAGCGCTCCACACCGCCAATCATCAGCAGCTGCTTTAAGAGCTGCGGAGACTGTGGAAGCGCATAAAAGCTGCCCCCTTGCATGCGTGAGGGTACGAGGAAATCTCGCGCACCTTCAGGCGTTGACTTAAAAAGCGCGGGAGTTTCCACCTCGGTAAAGTCACGCTTGTGAAAGGCTTCACGAAGCGCAAAGGTAAAGTCGGAGCGCAGACGAAGATTGCGAGCCATACGTGGACGGCGCAGGTCAACGTAGCGATATCTCAGGCGCAGGTCTTCGTTCACGTCAATGTGATTCTCAATTTGGAACGGAGGTGTCTGAGCGGTGTTCAGCACCTCAATCTCAGACGCCAAAATCTCAACCTCACCGGTTGCCAGCGATTCGTTCGTCTGACCTTCGGAGCGATGTTGAACGGTACCCGTGATGCAAACCGGCCACTCAGGACGGATACCCTCGGCCGTCTTGAATGCCTCAGATGCCACGTCGGGATCAAACAGCACCTGAGTCAAACCCTCACGGTCACGAAGATCCACAAAGACAAGGCCACCAAAGTCGCGACGGCGCCAAACCCAGCCGGTAAGCGTAACAACCTCGCCGATATTCTCGGCACGCAATTCTCCGCAGGTATGCGTGTGCATACTATGCTGATTGACGGGCTTGAGCGAAATCGATTTTGATTCTGACGTTGGCATAGCGCTTGAGTTGGATGTATCCACTAAAAATCCTCTCGTCTCTGCTGTCCTGTGTCAAATCGGACAGCGCTCAGCAGACGGCAAACGTGTGTAGACGGCACACATTTGCACCGAGACGATATTGTACTCCGCAAAGGTGACATCTTTGCGAGCAACTACTATATTGGTAACGGTTTTACGCAATTGTTACGTTTCCGGGGGATGCGTGATTGCTGCGTGTCGCGATAGCGCCGAGGGCTGCGTGATTGCCGCAACGGATGCGCGTTCGTTGCATGGCGTGATTGCTCCGACGGTTGCACGCGCCGATTTTTCTGCCCTGCCGAGAAGAACGAGGTTTGCTATGCCATACAAAGCTGCAGTGTTTGATCTTGACGGAACACTTCTCAATACCATCGTTGACCTTGCATGGGCAACCAATTATGCTCTCCAACAATACGATATGCCCACCTATACGGTTGACGAGATCAAGCACCTCGTTGGCAATGGAGTTGCCAAACTTATCCACGATGCAGTGCCCGAAGGAACTCCGGATGAGCTCTGTCGGAAAGTTCTTGCAACGTTTAAAGAACATTATGCCGACCACAGCCTTGATACCACCGCCCCCTATCCCGGCGTGGTCGATGCCATCGATCGGCTTCGCGCGGCGGGCGTAAAGTGCGCTGTCGTTTCTAACAAGCCCGACTTTGCCATCGCAGATCTCATGGATCACTTCTTTTTTGGTAAGTTTGACTTTGCCTTAGGTCAACGCGACAATCTCAAGCGAAAGCCTGATGCAGAGCCCGTTCATTTTGCGCTCCAACAAATTGACGTAGCTCCGGAAGATGCCGTCTACATTGGCGATTCGGAGGTTGATATCGCAACCGCACGAAACAGCGATATGCCGTGCATTAGCGTTACTTGGGGCTTTAGGGACAAAGAGATTCTTCTCGCCGCAGGAGCAACCACACTGGTAGATACCGCTGACGAAATGGTCGATGCAATCCTTTTACCAGAGAAATAGTCCATAGGCAAGTGTCTGATACATGACATACGTCTACCGTGTAAAAACCTACGCTTACCCGATGAATTAAAAACGTTTGAATATCAAAGCCTACTCGGCGGTATATTCAAAGAAAGTGCGTCCCACAGGATGGTTTTGCCGTCTACGAAGAAAGGATAGCATCATGGGTAAGAAAAGCTCTGAGGCACTTGAAATCTCTTACGAGGACCTGGTCAACTACCTGCACAATCATCATTCAGTATATATGAAGGTTGGCAACCAGGTGTACTACCTCACAGACGTTAACTTTGAAGCATGGCGTGCACAAGACACCAGTATTCGTAATGCCAAGAATCACTTCGTTGATTGCTCTGAACTCGTTCCTACGGTTGATGAGTTTTTAAGCCTTCCCTTTGTTAACGGCAAAACTATCAAAGACGTATTCTCACATGCCACTTTTTATGCGTCCATTAAAGACCAGAAAGAATAGCATCCTCTGGTTCAGCCAGCTGCAATCTGACTCAACTCTGTTTATAGTCAGACACTAGCTTATTTGACTCGGAAAGATCCGACTCTGTCTTTACAGAGTCGGATCTTTATTCTGACCTTTATCACAAGAAGAATAGGGCGACTACTGTTCTGACTGTTCTGACAAAAGCTACATACTTAAAAAGCTGTACCCTCTGCTGTGCTTAAGCTCACGCTTGCTGCTTCAAAACTCGAGTTCAAAAACCCGAGGCTGTGTAGTACTTTCTCAAAACCTGTGTAGTACTTTTTTCGAACTCTGATTCACCCTCATTTTACAAAACCACAGCTAGTTGAGTTGACGTAACGAGAAGACCGCTCTTCTCGCCACAAAAAAGTACTACACAGCTTTTTGAAACCTACTACACAGGTACCGCTTTTGAAGCGACAAGTACGGCTCGCTTGACGAGAAGAGCAGCTCTAGAAGCGAGAAGAGCGCCAAACCCGCTAATTCTTCCTGGGCTTCTGAACTTCCCTGACCTCGGCAATCTCAACCTCAGGAGAAACGGAACCGGCCAGCTCGGGAATAAGCGGATTGTACTCGTTTTTGGTCGCAACGTCTTTTGCGGCCGTCTTTGTGTAGCGTTTGACCGCGGCAGACGCACGATTGATAGCGGAAAGGGTACCCGCACCGGCAACGCAGCCTCCCGGACACGCCATACCCTCCAGCAGATAGCCGGGATACTTGCCCTTCACGGCATCTTTCATCATCGCGCGACAGTTGTCGAGACCTTCTGCGGCCATGACCTTAACTTCCAGGTCGGGATGTTTATCGTGAATGGCATTCACCACTGCCGTGGCAACACCGCCGGAAACCGCAAAACCGCGACCGTCACGTGAAGATGCTTCAAAATCACTCTTGTCGTCAGCAAGCGACTCAAACGCAATGCCCTTTGCCTCCATCATACCGGCAAGTTCCTCAAACGTCAGAACAAAATCAACCTCTGACTTAACGGAACGACGCATCGCCTCCAGCTTCTTAGCAGAACACGGACCCACGAACACGATCTTTGCTTTGGGATGGTTCTTGCGAATCAGGCGTGCCGACAAAACCATGGGGGTCAGCGCCATTGAAATGGCATCCGCATTGTCGGGAAACTCCATCTTTGCCATAGCCGACCAAGACGGACAACAGCTTGTTCCCATAAACGGAAGTTTTTCGGGAACTTCGTCCAAAAAGTCTTCGGCTTCCTGCACCGTACACATATCGGCACCGGTTGCAACCTCCTCAAGGCTTGCAAATCCAAGCTGCTTGAACGCTTCACGGAGCTTACCGACGCCACCCTTGCCAAACTGACCCACAAACGACGGAGCCACCGTTGCAATAACCTCGTTGCCTTGGTTGATGGCGGTAATAACCTGGAAAATCTGGCTCTTATCGGCAATGGCGCCAAAGGGGCAGTTGACCAGACACTGTCCACAAGAAACACACTTCTCGTAATCAATATCGGCTCGACCATGCTCATCAGAGCCAATGGCGTGCATGCCACAAGCCTCGGCACAGGGGCGAAGGTGATGCAGTATGGCATGGTAGGGGCAAACCTTTTCGCACATACCACACTTGATGCACTTCTCTTGATCGATAAAAGCTTTCTTGTCGACAAAGCTGATGGCGCCTTTTGGACAGATTTCTCGGCACGGGTGCGCAAGACAACCCTGGCAGGCGTTTGACACACGAAACACATTGTCTTCGCAGGCATTACATGCAAACTTGATGATGTTAATCAGCGGAGGCTGATAGTACACCTCGGGAATGGCTGCCTTCTCGATACCCTCCGAAAGCTGCTCGGGATGGTCGACACCCTGCATCGGCATGCCCATGGTCATGCGCACGCGCTCTCCGGCTACCGCCCGCTCCAAAAACACGCTTTCACGGTAGGTTGCAATCTCTCCCGGAACAATAGTATACGGAAGGTGCTCCATCTTGTGAGCCACTTCTTCGAGGGGCTTCTCGCCACTCTCGTACGCAAGTTTAGAAACCTCTCGAAACACCTTCCGGCGAATCTCCGTAAGATTAGTGTACACACCACGCATGGTACCTGGCATGAAAGCCCCCTCGCTTTGTCTTCGGCAGTGTATCCCTCATACACGACCGATAAATCGTCTACCTGACCGTACGCACGTTACCGGTTGAAGCTAACTCAGTGTGCGCACAACGACTTTGACACATATTTCAGTATGACTGACTTTTACGGATTCTGCACGCTCCATCCGGTAAAACGCGCCGGCCATTCCGTTTTCAACACAAGAGACTCGCCTGTCACCGGATGCATAAACGAAAGCTCATAGGCATGCAGCATAAGAGGCGCCTGCGTGAAAGCGGCAGTCCTTGTGAGAGAGGTTCGCCCATACATGCTGTCTCTCGCAATCGGACCATACAAACCGTCTCCCACAATCGGAAAACCCAGGGCCGAGAAGTGCACGCGGATCTGATGCTTTCTTCCCGTACCCAGCTCGGCAAGCATGAGTGATTGCGTGCTTTGACCTCGGCGTTGTACCTCAAGGCGGCGAACATGCGTCAAAGCTGCCTTTCCCGTCTTTGACACGCGCATCCGTCTTGCGTCATGGCGATCTCTTCCAATCGGCAGCGTAATGTCTTGCTCTCCTTCCGGAAATTCCCCTTTCACCACCGCAAGATAGGTCTTATGTACATTACGACTTCGTATGAGCTCATCAAACAGCGGCTGGGTTTCTTTATCAAGCGAGAAGAGCACAATGCCCGTGGTGTCCTTATCAAGACGATGCAGCGCTTGCACATCTTGCGCCTGTTGTACACAACCATTGTTCTCAAGATAAACGCGGGCGAGATCGGTAAGCGTTTCGGCGGCGCACATGCCGGCGCGTTCGCCCGCGCGCGAAGTACCGTCGCTATGGATGATGATACCTGCAGGCTTATTAACCGCAAGAATATAGCTATCTTGATAGATGATATCCATTAGACACTCGCCTCGGAAGTCACTTCGGAAAGCTGCTCTTTAAGCACCTCATCGAAAGATGTAATGGCACTCCACACGTGCTCGGCTTTTCTCCACGCAACGCTTACGGAGTATGTCATATTTTTACCAAGTTCAATAACACATAAGCCTGCATCCTGCGGTTTTGTAAATGTTGAAGCCACCAGCTCGGACGGCAAAAAGCAGGCACCTACACCACGCACGGCCAATGCCATGAGGGTCTCCGAATTTCGAGACATGACTTTGATGTGCGGGTTAATACCTGCGCTTTCAAATGCCTGCCGAGCCAAATTGCCCGCAACATCACGCTTGCCTACCGTCAAAAATGGAAGGTCGGCAAAAGGTGAAAGGTTCGCGGTCTTCTCAACCTTGGCCACTATCGCATCGGCGTCGTTTCCATAGAGCTCACACAAAAGGTCGCGAGCTACCACAAGAACGATTTTCTCGAGAAAAAGATCGTGGACCACCAAATCGTACGCAGGACCCGTAATGGTTGCCACCACCAGATCAAGTTGACCGCCAGACAGCCATTCTACCAGCTGGTCATTCTCCCCTTCATGCAATTCAATCGAAATGAGAGGGTGCTGTTTTTGAAAAGCCGCTATTGAGCGCGGCATGATAATGTGCCCGCGAGTTGCCGTTACTCCCACTCGCAGACGACCACGTTCATTACCTGAAATATCTCTGAATTCTTGGCGCATCGCACGCCTGGTTGCTTGAAACCGACGAGCATATTTCAGAAATTCTTCCCCTGCATACGTCAGCGTCAGAGGCACACTTCTATCAAGCAGCTTGGTACCCAACTCTTTTTCGGTGTGGGCAATATTTGCCGAAAGAGTCTGCTGCGTCACATTAAGACGTTCGGCCGCTCGCGTAAAACTTCGTTCCTCCGCCACCGCTACAAAATAGTCCATGGTTTGAAAGTTCATGATATCTCCACCAAATACTGTCTCAACCTCGTATTTTTTTAAGTTTTCAGGAACCTTTCCATCGTTTCCCCAGTTCACATTAGCACAAATTTTACCTGTAATAATGACCAATGAAAACAGTTAGACATATCTTTTTTGAGCACGTACGCTATACCGTGAAAGGACAGATTTTTCAGGAAGTTGGTTGCATGACAGAATTTGTGATTATCGGTACCTTCGCCGTACTCCTTATTATCGGCACCGTCCTGTCTGTTCCTCTTATCTATACCCTACTTATGGGTTTTGCCCTCTTTTTTAGCTACGGTATTTCCCGTAGTATTTCCGCCAAAGCCCTTTTGCGCTCAGCCGCAAAATCCATTTGGGAAGTCCGGTCCGTTATTGCTCTTTTTGCCATTGTCGGTGCCATGAGCGCCGCATGGCGAGCCTCCGGAACCATTCCTGAAATTGTCAGCATTTCATCCAACCTGCTCTCACCCTCAGTTTTTGTACTGGCAACATTTCTTTTATGTTCCATGATGTCCATGCTCATCGGCACCGCTTTCGGAACCGCCGCCACTATGGGCATTATCTGCATGTCGATAGGCCGCGCCATTAATGCAAACGAGCTTCTTATTGGCGGAGCAGTACTTGCCGGCAGCTACTTTGGTGACCGCTGCTCTCCCATGTCCACAAGCGCCATGTTGGTTTCACAGCTTACCGACACCAACCTGTCAAAAAATATCGGTCGCATGCTCCGAACCAGCGTGGTTCCCTTCATTATTGCCTGTCTCATCTATGTTGCATGGGACACGTTTATGGGTGGATCGGGTACCGTACCTGATGTAACTTCCATTCTTTCGCGCGCATTTCGTCTTTCATGGGTCGCGCTCGCACCTGCCATTTTGGTAGTTGTTCTTGCCCTTTTGAAGGTCGACGTCATTATCACCATGCTCTCCAGCCTCCTGCTCGCCTGCGGCATCTGTATCTTTGTTCAGCATGTTCCCATCCTGGAGCTCCCTCAGATCCTGCTTTTTGGTCTACGAGCCCCGGGAGCTACCGTCGCCAACATGGTCAATGGCGGCGGAGTATTCTCGATGCTGAATGTGGTATTTATCGTAGCTATTTCTTCAAGTTACGCAGGTCTTTTCCAAAGCACGCATCTGCTTCGACGTATGTGCGAGATGGTCGCTGATTTAAGCGATAAGTCCACACCCTTCTTGAGCATCCTTATTACCAGCATGTTTACTTCAATGGTCTCCTGTAATCAAACACTTGCCATCATGTTGACCAACAACCTCTGCGAGCATACGGAAAAATCTTCAAGCGCACTTGCCCTTGATATCGAGAATAGCGCCGTTATCTTGGCTCCTTTGGTTCCCTGGTCCATCTCAAACATCTCGGTACTTTCCGCTATTGGTGCGCCCTCCATGAGCCTTCTGGCAGCATCATTTTTGTATCTGTTGCCTCTGTGGTCGTTGGGGATTTCCATTTGGCTGCACCATCGCCCCGAGAACATCAATTGCCGCCGCGCTCACTTACTTGGACTTTCTGCTGATGATGTGGCATCTTCTTCGCTGGCACAGACGCATCAAGGAGTCAATGTGGAGAAGTGCTTGGAAGTTCAAACAGCATAAGGCTACAAAGATTTTACTGTGTAGCCTTATATAGATAGCTCCTTATGAGCTCTCCTTATGCGTTTTTGTCGGTATATATCTTTGGTACTTGTGCATCTTTCCACACCCGATCTCGTTGCCCGTCAAAGATCTCGATAAAATCGGCATCAATATATGATCCTTTACGATCATAAGGAAAGTAATCTATCGTGACACGGTCCCCAATTTTGTAGTCAGACACATTTACCAGAACACCGCTCACAGGTTTTTCACCAAAATGCACGGTTAAGACTCTCTCAGAGCCATCTTCGACGGGTACGCGCAGTTGAAAAGTATTAGCTTCCTCGTCGATGCTGACAATATATCCGGTCAAATGATCCATATACGTAAACACACTATGTTCGTCATTGTTTCTGTTACTCTCTTTTGAAGTTGTCATAGCGAGGACAGCACTTCCCAGAACAAACGCTCCTGCGAGAATGATAAAACCCTTTCTGTTTACTATAGTGGACATAAATAAATCTCACCTTATAAACTTTCCATATGTTCTATCATTTGTATGTATTTTTGGCGGATTATTTCCGGATTTTGATCATCCTTCCATATTTGATCATACTTCTCATTGAATATACCAGCAGAATCGGCGTCAATATATGATCCTTTACGATCATACGGAAAGTAGCTTATCGTGACATGGTCGCCAATCTTATAGTCAGATACATTTACTGGAGCACCACTTGCAGATTTTTCACCAAAATGCACGGTTAAAATTCTCTCAGAGTCGTCCTCGACGGGTACGCGCAGTTGAAAGGTATTAGCTTCCTCGTCGATGCTGACAATATGACCTGTTACCTCAAACATATGAGTATATGAGTTATGGATGCTATTATCACTACTGATAGCCCCACTTTTATTACTTCTCGCTAAACCTATCGTTGTCAAAACTATTCCTCCAAGTATCAGAATTCCCGTAAGGATGAAAACTTTTTTTCTTTTACTGAGACAACCATAGACAGACATAATTTTACTTAGTAAAGAAGATACTGTCGGTATAAGTGAATTTTGCATACTGCGTGTTCACATACCGTATCGACCAATTCCAACCGTCTGCAACAATGTATCCATGAGGATTTCCAAACGTTTATGACAACTTCCTTTCCGTCTGACACTACCATGCCTTTTCTGTCACCAGAAAAACGAACCCAAAGCCATCACAATCAGCTGCGACATATCATTCGTAGCTCGGTATTGAGAACATCATTGTACCTCCACATCCACGCTGTTGAAAAGATGACGAGAAGACCTTGGTTGGAAGTTAAGCATTTAACGGATAAGCTTAAATCCCCGTCCCGAATGCAGGTACGGCAAAAATGCCATATCAGCAGCAACTACGTGTCCCGCAACGGTGTCACGGACATCCAAGGGAAGTTCAGTACGTGCAATGGAGAGTTCACCGGCATAGCGTCCGTAGGCGGAATTGCTTACCAGCGCCGTACCCACAGGCACGCTTTCAACAGCGCTTTCAACAGGTTTGCCAGTCGGCCCATAAACCGGAGCATCGTCCCACAGGCGCGACTCCTGCGACCTAATAAAGTACTCTGACGAATCAGGACGGTCATGCTGATCTCTGCCATACAGGTACTCATATTCCGGCGACAGCTTTGCTCGGATCTCCAAGCAATTCTCGCCAAGTTGTCTTATACGATTCCAGACCTCATGCGATACGTCAGAATCTCCAATCATTACCACATCGGTAACGACATCATATAATGCCAGCATATCGCACACCAACTTGTCGCCGGTATCTCCACGATGACTTTCAACGGTGGGCAGCCCCTCATGTAAGGGTCCGCGATAGGTTTCTCCCGGCACAAACGCCATGGTCTGGAAGCCCCGTGTTTTGAGGCGCTCATTGATTTTAGCCACGCGCTCAAGCGAAAGTGCAGAAAATCGCTTGGGGTAAAAATTATGACACGCCGTAAAACGCGTAAAGTCTGCTCCTGCTGCCTGCCATGCAATGATATCCTCACGCGAAATAGTAGATGCGTTGAACACTATGTGGAATCTCTTTGATAGTGCCACCGTCTCTTTGGCTGAAAACCCAAAGTCAAGGCGCACATACGTAATTCCAAGCTCTTCAAGGCCGGTAAAATCCGTAATGCCTAATTTCCTCAAAGTGACCGGAGAAATGTCAGCGATAAGATCAATACCGGCATCTTTACAAAGCTTCAGCAAATGCACGGTCTCCGCGCGATAATCAATCCCTTCTTCTTCCGGTATGTGCAAAGAGGTAAACGCATATCGACAGCCTGCGGCTTTTGCTTTCGCAACAACTGTCGCATTTGTTTCATAACCGTTTGCGCAATAAAGCGAAAAACCCGTGTTCATCTATGCTCCAAAAAATCTTTCAATGGCGAGAACAATGCCGAGAAGGGCGCAGAACTTGCGGCGATTACGTTCTTCTCGCAAAATCCCCTCACCCAGTATGCCTGAGCGAGGGGAAGTGTATACAAAAAAAACAATCGCCCGGCGTTATATGCTACTTACCAAAGACGTCGTCAATGCGATTTTCGTCAACGCCAAAGAACCACGTGAGCACAAAGCCTGCCGCATACGCAACAATCATGGCAAGCGCGTAAAAGACCTGATTTCCTGGCTGGACGATTAAGAGACCAAAGAGGCCCGAGACACCTTGAGAGACCGTGCCGAGGTGGAAAAGGTACGCCACAACGGAACCGATACCTGAACCGAGGCACGCAGTGATAAATGGCTTTCCGAGAGGCAAGGTAACTGCATACATCAAAGGCTCGCCAATGCCGAGAATACCAACAGGGATGGACTCGGTCAGGTATTTCTTAACACGTGTATTTTTGGTCTTAAGAAGCAGTGCAAGACCAGCGCCTACCTGGCCGCCGCCAGCCATCATCAAAAGAGGCAGAAGGAAGTTGATACCTTGCGTTGGGCCCTCCGGATTGTTCAGCATAACGTGAATTGGTGTCAGTGCCTGGTGAAGACCAACGGAGACCAAAGGCAAGAACGTAGAGCCAAGAAGATAGGCGCCAAAAACGCCGAGCTTGTCGTAGAAGAACTGAAGAATGAAGAAGATTGCCTGAGTCAGGAATGCACCGAGCGGCTGAAGTACAAGAACCGCTGCAATGACACCAACGATAACCGTGCAAAGCGGCGTTAAGAACGTATCCAAAACATTCGGCATAATCTTGTGGAAGTTCTTCTCGAGCCACGCAAAGAAAATGGCGCAGATAATTGCACCAATCATGCCTCCGGCAGCTGCGTTAAAAAGATTGGAAGCGCCAACCGTAAACGTACCGTTCGCAAACGCCACTGACGGAAGTTCAAAGGGAAGGTGCACGAGGCGAACCGCTTTGCCGTCAACCATCTGAGTGGCAAGAAGCGGCATACCGGCGTTAGCGATGGAGAGTGCGCCGGCCATGGCTCCCAGCACTCGAGAGCCGCCGAACTCCTTGGCGGCATTCTCACCGGCCAGAATGGGGAGATATGCAAAGAGTGCCCAACCCATGGTCCAAATGGCCGCAAACCACCACTCACCAACGAATGCCTTTTTGGTTGAGAAGTTAATGACGTTGATGATACCGTTGATTAAACCTGCAGAAATGATACCGGGCAACAGGGGGACAAAGATGTTCGCGATCTTTTTGAGAAAGCGCTGCACGGGCTTATTCTCGTAGGTAGCTTTTTGAGCAGCCTTATTACCTTTTGCTGCCTGAGAAGCACTCTCATCAGAAACGTCGCCTGCGGCAATGCCGGTAAGTTTTGCAAACTCAACGATCACTTTATTCACGACGCCAGGTCCAAGAACCACCTCAAGCCTATCGCCATCCTCGACCAAACCCATAACGCCGTCAATGGCTTTAACAGCCTCGGAATTCACTTTCGCAGGATTGGACACTTTAATGCGAAGCCTCGTCATACACACCATATTACCTAAGACATTTTCCTTACCACCTACCGCAGCAAGGATATCGCCCGAAAGTTTGGTGTAATCCATATGCTTCCTTCTTTCTCTCAGTTACCTTGGCACGCTTATATTTCATGCAATTAAACGCACTCAATGAAATTTTAATCGTCGTTATATAAAACGTTACCCCATGTATAAAACACTCGGTGAACGGTAACTTTATGCCAATTGCCAGACCCGATTGCCAAATCCAACCACCAAACGTACATGTTCAGAGGCTTTTACAGGGCATCTCTCACATGGCCTTGAGCGGCATCAAGCTGGTTTTGCGCTTCTTTGGCCGACACCTTGGTAAGAAGCATGACAATCGCAACTTTTGCGCTCCCATTTGCTTCATGTAAGGCCGCAGCTGCCTCATCCCGTGTACAGCCGGTGGCCGCCATAGTGATGTTTTGGGCTCGTACTACAAGCTTGTTATTAGTTTGTTGTACGTCAACCATCAAATTCTGATACGCCTTTCCAATGCCTACCATTGAACCCGTTGATATCATATTGAGAATCATTTTCTGGGCAGTGCCCGCTTTTAGGCGAGTAGATCCGGTAAGAACTTCCGGACCTGGCGTTGGCTCGATGGCTAAATCTGCTTCCTTTCCTATGGCAGAGTCTTTGTTACATGCTATGGCAACGGTTCTGCAGCCAATTTCTTTGGCGTACCGCAAGCCTCCTATGACATATGGTGTGCGTCCGCTTGCCGCAAGACCGACAGCCAAGTCACTTTCTTTCAAATTGATGGCGAGAAGCTCTTTTTTACAGAGTTCAGGATCATCTTCAGCACCTTCAACGGCTCGTACGAAAGCTCTTTCACCACCTGCTATGAGACCGACAACCACATCAGACGACACGCCAAACGTTGGCGGACACTCAACTGCATCCAATACTCCCAAACGTCCCGATGTCCCCGCCCCAAAATAGATAAGGCGGCCACCCGCTTCAAGAGCTTCCTTCGCCCACTGAACAGCAGTGGCAACTTGGGGCAAAACAGCTTTAACGGCGGATACAACGTGCAAGTCTTCCTGATTCATTACGCTCACAAGCTGAAGCGGACTCATTTCATCCAAATTCATGGTTCGAGGGTTTCTCGATTCCGTCGTCAGTTTCGCTAAATCAATCACACACTTCACCTTCTGTGAGCTACGTAATTCTCGCCATTTGAGCCGGAAGTCTCAAGGCTACGCCAATCGCTGACGCACCTCTTCAACAAGTCGATCTGCAGGAACCTGTATCTGCTCGTGAGTTGTCATATCTCGAAGAGTCGCCACCCCCGCAGCCACCTCATCGGGTCCCAGCACCACACAAAGCTTTGCCCCCAGTTTATCCGCCTGCTTGAACTGAGCTTTAAGAGAGCGGCCTGTGCGATCGACTTCCGTGCGGATACCGGCACCACGAAGTGTGAGCACGACAGAAAATGCCTCACGCGCCTCTCCGGCAGAGGTAGTTGCAACGTACACGCAACAAGGAGCTGCGATATCCGTTTCAATGCCCTGCGCCGCCAGCGCCAACATGATGCGCTCAAAGCCGATGGCAAAGCCAACGCCCGGCGTAGGCTTTCCACCTTCAAGCTCCATAAGACCATCGTATCGGCCGCCACCACCGATGGCACCGACGCCCGCATCCAACGCCTCAACCTCAAAAACGGTGCGCGTGTAGTAATCGAGACCGCGCACCAGCGTTGGATCTTCAACATACGCAATACCGGCTGCGTCAAGATATGCTTTGACCTGCTCATAATGCGCTCGACAGTCGTCGCAGAGATTATCGGAAATGAGAGGCGCGTCTTTCATGACGGCTTGACAGCTCTCGTTTTTACAGTCAAAGGCACGGAGCGGATTGATCTCGGCGCGCTCAATGCAGTCGTCACACATGTGGTCTGCATGATTAAGAATGAACTGCTTGACCTTCTCGCGATATGCCGGACGGCATTCAGCATCCCCCATGGAGTTAATCATGAGTTTCAAGCGAGATGTATCAAAGCCCAGCTCTTTAAAGAACTGCATGAGCATAATAATGGACTCGGCATCAGCGGCGGGATCAGACGCACCAAGCCACTCAACACCTACTTGATGGAACTGACGAAGCCGCCCCTTTTGCGGGCGCTCCCCGCGAAACATGGCTTCGGCATACCACATCTTGGCCGGAGCGGCTCCTTGCGGCACAAAGTTATGCTCAACTGCCGCACGCACGACGCCGGCGGTTCCCTCAGGACGCATGGCCATGCGCTGGCGGGGCTTCAATCCCGCTTCACTGCCCGAAGCCAGCAAATCTTCCATAAGCGCACCGGAAAACACACGGAACATCTCTTTGCGCACGACATCGGTAGACTCACCAATGCCATGGACAAAGGTATCCACCTGTTCTATGGCCGGTGTCTCGATGCGATCAAATCCATACGTACCAAATAAATGACGCGCTATATCTTGCATACGCTCCCACGAGCGCATATAGCCGCCATACAAATCCTCGGTACCCTGAATTCGCTGCCCCATGTGTCCTCCTGTCATAGTTCACAGATGGTGAAAGTATACCCGCATACAAAAATGGTTGCATAAAAGATCACTTCATTTTTCAATAAATTACGACAGGATTCGATAAATTACGCCGGGAGACTTGTTTTTTAATTCCTATAATTTAGTATGAATTAGTCAACCTTCGGGTATGACTCAATCGCCATACATGTGCACTAACCGACCCAGGGTTTTGTGCATAACGATACGGGAGAGATATATGACAGATGAACTTCTCCGCATAAGCGGTATTTCTGCAGGTACAGAGGACAAGCCCATCCTGCATGACATTAACCTTACAATCGGCCTTGGTGAGACCCATGTACTTATGGGGCCAAACGGCGCAGGCAAATCAACGCTTGGCCGCGTGGTAATGGGAGACCCAACGTATAGCACCACCTCAGGCACCATTCTGTTTGACAACCAAGACATCACGGACTTTTCTCCCGATAAGCGCTCGCTTGCCGGCATATTCCTTTCCTATCAGTCACCGGTTGAGATTCCCGGTGTGCCTCTCTATTCTTTTTTGCGTACCATTACGCAAATGCGTCCGGAGCTCAAAACAACCGCGCGCAATTTCCGTAAGCGCGTCGGAGAAATTTCCGACCAGCTTGAGCTTGATCAGAGCTTCTTGATGCGTGAGCTGAACGTAGGCTTCTCAGGTGGCGAGAAGAAAAAGATTGAGATGCTTCAACTTCTGCTTCTGCAGCCAAAGCTTGCCATTCTTGACGAAACCGATTCCGGCTTGGATATTGACGCGCTTGCAGTCGTTTCTCGTGGTATTGAGGCCTACCGCACGTCCTGCAATGGCTCACTGTTGGTCATTACTCACAATACGCGCATTCTTGAGCGCCTTGATGTGGATCGCACACACGTCATGGTTAAAGGTCATCTGGTAGCCGATGGTCCGGCTTCCCTTATTGACGAGATTAATCACAGCGGGTTTGAGCAGTTTGAAAAAGACGTGGCTGCAAAAGTAACTGCAAAAGAGGAGAATGGCGAAGTTTCCAAAGGCGGTGTCAGCGAGTGAGCGAGAAAAAGCGGTCTCAGGTCGCTGATATTAACCGCTCCCTGTATGACTTCACCAAGTCCGAAGAGGGCTACGAGCGTTACGCAGACGGCCTCACACCAGAGATTGTACGTACCATTTCAGCAAAAAAAGACGAGCCGGAATGGATGCTTCAGTTCCGACTTTCGGCGCTGGAAACCTATCACACCCGCGACATGGCATCCAACTGGGGTCCGTCCATTACCGGTCTTGATATGGATCATATTTCCACGTACGTCTCGCCAAAGACCAAGCAGTCAAACAACTGGGATGATGTTCCCGAAGACATTCGCGACACCTTTGAGCGTTTGGGCATCCCCAAAGCGGAAGCGGAGAGCCTTGCCGGCGTAGGGGCGCAGTACGATTCCGAGATCGTCTATCACAACATGCGCAAAGAGGTTGCCGAACAGGGCGTTATCTACACCACCATTGAAGATGCCTTACATGATCCCAAGTGGGAGCCGGTGGTCAAGCAGTACTTCGGTACCCTCATTCCTCCCGCCGACCACAAATTTGCGGCACTTCACTATGCCGTTTGGTCGGGCGGATCCTTTGTCTATGTGCCCACCGGCGTGAGCCTTGACTATCCGCTGCAAAGCTATTTTCGCCTGAACGCACAGGGCGCCGGACAATTTGAGCATACGCTCATTATTGTCGAGAAGGGCGCAGACCTGCACTTCATTGAAGGTTGTTCCGCACCGAAATACTATGCCGCCAATCTTCATGCAGGAGCCGTTGAGCTCTTTGTTAAAGACGGGGCAAGACTTCGTTATTCGACCATCGAAAACTGGTCCAAGAATATGTACAACCTCAACACCAAGCGTGCGCTCGTTGGCTCCGATGCCCGCATGGAGTGGGTCTCCGGTTCTTTTGGGAGCCACGTCTCGTATCTCTATCCGTCTACCATTCTCAACGGCGACCGCTCCAACTGCGATTTTACCGGCATTACCTTTGCCGGTGCCACCCAGGATTTGGATACCGGCTGCAAGGTCATCATTAACGGCGCCGACAATACGGCATCGGTTGATACGAAATCCATCTCCAAAGACGGTGGCGTCAATACCTTCCGCTCTGCCGTTACCATTGGGCGCAAAGCTGCCAACGCACGCGTATCCGTTTCTTGTCAGTCACTCATGCTGGACGACATCAGCCGTTCGGACACCATCCCCGAGATGGACGTGAGGAACGCTACCGCACAGGTTGGACATGAGGCTACCATCGGTCGCATTTCTGACGACACCATCCTCTACCTCATGAGTCGTGGCTGCTCTGAGGCTGAAGCGCGCACGATGGTGGTAAATGGCTTTGCAAATCCCGTTTCAAAGGAACTTCCTATGGAATATGCCGTTGAGATGAATAATCTCATCAAACTCGAGATGGAAGGGGCGATTGGCTAATGACTGTGCACACGGCCGAACATATCCGTATTGAATCCGCCAACGTTCCCCCTGCGCAAACATGGAACCGTCTTCGTGCCAATTCTCTTGCACTGACCGTCCCAAAAACGCCTGATGCGGGAACGGTATACCTTCCGCTCCCCCGTCTCTTTGAACGTATTGAGTGTGGCATGGGGCCTGAAGTTACCGACTACATAAACTCGCAAGTCTTTGAGGCCACCTACCATGAGGTTCCTGCTCACACCACACGAAAAGAGCCGATTGTCATCTCCGTCTCAGCCGCCGAAAACGAATGCACCAATACCGGCATTATGGTACGCGAAGGTGCGGAAGCAACCATTGTCGTTGTCGCACGCGCCGGCGAGAAGAACACCGAGACTGCGGCCGATAACACCGGCGCAAAAGCTCATACGGAAGCTGACGCTCCGGCAACAAGCGCCGCACTCGTGCGTATTGTTGCAGAGAAACACGCACGCATACATCTTGTGGAAATGCTCGGTGTTGACGATGACCAGCAACATCTTGAAAGTGTTGGTATTGAAGCTCATGAAGATGCCGTTTGTGACGTGCGCCAATACGCACTTGGCGGAGGCGCCGTCGGCATGGGACTTGCGGTTAACCTTGTGGGCAACCGAGCTCGCCTTGATCTGAACAACCGCTACCACGCCTGCCACGAGGAACTTCTCGACATCAACCACGTTGCTCGTATGCGCGGATGCGCAACGCGCGCCGAAATTGCCGAATCGGGAATTCTGAACGATTCTGCACGTAAAACTTTGCGCGCCACCATCGACCTTATCCGCGGCTCAAAAGATGCCAAAGGCAACGAGGCCGAAACGGTACAGATTTTAGGCGACGGCGTTGTTAATAAAACCATGCCAGTCATTCTCTGTGACGAGGATAACGTCGCCGGCAACCACGGTGCCACCATCGGCTCCGTTTCCCCCGAGCAGATTGAATATCTGCAGGCTCGCGGTCTTTCTCACCATGAAGCAGAGCTCCTTTTTGTGCGTGCCCTCTTTGAAGATGCCATCATTTATGCACCCGAGGCGCTCTCTCACGCCGTTGCGGTTGAGCGTGCCGAGAAGGTCTTGGGAACCGCCGTTGCTCATGACTTTGACGATGCCTCCGAGGCAACCTTTGGAGGCGATAAGGCATGACAGGTGACCGTTTGAGTTCCTCGGAACTAACCTCCTCAGAACTGACTGAAATTACCGACAACCCTTATAAAAAGGATTTTCCTCTCCTGGCACAAAATCCCGAAATTGCATATTTGGATAGCGCCGCAACTTCTCAGCGACCCAGCGCCGTCATTGAGGCGCAGAAACACTTTTACGAGGCTATCAACGCAAACGCACTGCGCGGGCTCTACCGTCTTTCCGTTGATGCAACCGCTGCCATCGAGGATGCTCGCAAGGCTTTGGCGCGCTTCATTGGAGCGGTAGATGCCGATGGCACCCCACGTGACCGCGAGATTATTTTTACGCGCAATACCTCGGAATCACTCAATCTCGTGGCATCAAGCCTTGGGCGTCTTGTGCTCAAGCCCGGCGATGACGTTGTTATTTCTATCATGGAGCATCACTCCAACATCATCCCCTGGCAGCAAATTTGTGCTCAAACCGGCGCCCACCTTGTCTATCTGCGTATGAATGATGCCTTTGAGATTACGCAAGAAGAGATCGAATCAAAAATCACCGAGCGCGCAAAGATTGTTTCGGTTACTCAGGTATCCAATGTCCTCGGAGTTTCCAACGACATCTCTGCCATTGCAAGGCGCGCGCATGCTATGGGTGCGTATATGGTAGTCGACGCCGCTCAGTCAGCGCCTCATCTTCCCGTTGATGTTCGCACGCTTGATTGCGATCTTTTGGCCTTCTCGGCGCACAAGATGTGTGGCCCCATGGGCATCGGTATACTGTGGGGAAAGGCCGACATACTTAACCGGATGCCTCCTTTCCTCACCGGTGGCGAGATGATCGATTCCGTTACGGAAACCGGTGCCGTCTGGGCCCCCATCCCAGAGAAGTTTGAAGCGGGTACTCAAGACGGCGCAGGTATCTGTGCTACCGGAGAAGCCATTGCGTACCTTGAGGGATTGGGTATGGCAAACATTGAGAGGCGAGAAGCACTTCTCGCCCGTTATCTCACCGAACGCCTTAATAAGCTGGAATTCATTGATATCATTGGACCGCAAGACGGCGCAAGACACGTCGGAGCCGTCTCCTTTAACGTGCGTGGTGTCCATCCACACGACGTTTCGTCCATTCTTGACATGGATAACGTGTGTATCCGCGCCGGTCATCACTGCGCCGAGCCGCTTCTCACGGAGCTTGGTCAATCCAGCACCTGTCGCGCAAGTGTGGCATTCTATAATGACGCATCCGACATTGACCAACTTGTTTCCGGACTCACGCGCGTCTGGTCAATCTTTAATGGCAACTAGGTGATGGCAACTAAGCTGTAATGGCAACTAGGCTGGCTGAGGGGGAGCTAAACTATATGGCTGGTAACGACCTTTATAACGCAGAATTTATGGATCACGTCTCGCATCCTGACTACAAGTATGAGATGGAGCATCCAACCTACACGCATGAAGGCGTCAATCCCTCTTGCGGAGATGAGCTGACGTTTTCTGTTCGCCTTGCCGATAACGGTACCATTGCCGAGGCCGCATTTACCGGTCATGGATGCGCGATCTCGCAGGCAAGCGCTGACATTATGAGCGATCTTATGGTTGATCGCACACCCACGGAAGCCATTGACCTCTGTCAACTCTTCGGACGCATGATACGTGGCGAGGAGACCGACGATACCGTGCTGGAAAAGCTGGAAGATGCCAACCTCCTTCACGACATTGCCCATATGCCCGCTCGTGTGAAATGCGCTGAGCTTGCATGGCGCACGCTGGAAGAAATGCTTGAGGCGCAACAGCAAGGCGACAGCGCAAGTGAAGCTGGCTCTCGGTTCGGAAGCGTAGGTGCTGGCTCTCAGGCTGACGGCGGTGCAGCTGTCGCCCCCCAGTCCACCAGCGCAAAAGTTGCTCCTGAAGGCGGTAAGTAGCCATGGCAAACATGTTCTCCACAAAGGGCATGTATGCGTTACGTGCTATGGCGGATTTAGCCGTACATGACGGTTGGGTTTCACTTGGCGACGTTTCCGAGCGTCAACATATCTCACGCAAATACCTTGAACAGGTCATTTCCCTTATGCACAAGGCCGGCTATGTTGAATCGCTGCGCGGAAAAGGCGGTGGATACCGGCTCACACGCAAGCCCGAGGAGTACACGCTTGGCGAGATTTTACGTGCCACCGAAGGAAATCTTGCTCCGGCATCTTGCCTCAATTGCACAAATGAGACGCTCTGTCCTCAGATGGGGTCTTGCACCACCGTCAATATCTGGCGTGATCTTGGCAAAATGACCTCGAGCTTTTTGGATAGCAAAACCCTCGCCGATATTGCGCGGCATGAAGGGAATATACAAGCGTACTAAAAACTTACGGTATTGATCGGGCACCTGCGTTTCTCTTTGCGTCCCTTAACACCGCAGCCAGGCGACTACAGAAACTTCATGCTGCACGTTCTTCTCGCTGTTTTCAAAATCTGCTCACATTTGCTCTTTTGCAGAGCTGCCGGAAGTGACGGAGCTGCCGGAACTTCCGAAACTTTGTAGTGCTGCCGGAAATGCGCCAAGTATGGCTTATATTGCCATACTTACTGCAAGTTTGGCATATTTGAACCATACTTGCTGCAAGTTTGGTTAATCGTGCCCAACTTGCTGCAAGTTTGGCAGCGCTGTTCCGACAGCACCAACTTGGCGCTGTCCCGGCAGCGCTAACCTGGCGGTGCTATTTGGGCAGCACAACTTAGCGCTGTTCCGGCAGCGCCATTATGGCACCAGATTACAAACGTACTTACAAACACAACCTCAGTACTTCTCGCTTTGCTGCCAAAAACTCATCGGTCAGCTCAAATTCCACGGGAGAGGTTTCTGAATCAACGCCATTCGGAGCATCAACCAAATTGCCTTCTGAAGCGGAGTGCTGCCGAGACCGCTGCGGCGTAACCTCGCCCACGATTTCCGTCACAACGCCTTGTGCAGGATTTCCCCGCATCACGAAAATATGCGACGCCATGGAAACCGCTTCATCCACGTCATGGGTGATAACCAGCGCGGACATGTTCATCTCAGCCACCGCGGACATAAGCCACTCACGCATTTCTCGCCGTGTAAGCGCATCAAGTGCCGAGAAGGGCTCGTCCAAGAGGATCACATCGGTTCCTGTCAGGCTGGTACGCAAGAAAGCCGCGCGCTGTCGCATGCCGCCCGAAAGCTCGGAAGGCCAGCTCTGCGCCACTTCCCCCAAACCCATGCGTGCCAGTAATTCTTGAGCTCGCGCGCGGGCTTCTTGTCGAGAAACACCCTGGAGCACCAACGGAAGCGCAACATTGTCCACGATGCGCTTGTGTGGCAAAAGCAGGTCCTTCTGAAGCATGTAGCCAATGCGTCCCGGCGTGCCTGTTATGTCTTCGCCATGCAAAAGCACCGAGCCCGATTGCGGCACAAGAAGCCCCGCAAGCGCATGTAAAAGCGTTGTCTTTCCGCAACCGGAGCGACCGACCAAACAGCACAGCTCACCGGGGGCAATCGCAAGGTTGATGTTACGGGCAACTTCTCGACCATCTCCCCAGGCAAGCGCAAGATGCCGAGCTTCAAGGGCGGGTGTGGCAGATGTTGCTGCCGTCGCCGCCGGCGATGTCGCCGTCGTTGCTGTTTTAGCCAATCCCATGTCGCTCACTTACTTCAGATAGTCAACGGTAAATCCTGCTGCAACGTCAATTTGCCTGTCAAGGAGCTTTTGGTCGTTGAGCCACTGATAGAACTTTGACCAGCGGTCTTTATCAATTACGCCCCAGCTCTCTGCATCGTCAATATATTTTGATGCCAAGAACTTCTGGCTTGTATGCACCAAATCATGGTCAAGCTCGGGAACAGCCTTCAACAAAATGTCGGCCGCGTCCTCGGGATTGGAAACGGCATATTCATAGCCCTCTTTAACTGCAGCAAGAAAGCCCTTCACCGCTTCGGGATTGTCCTTCATATACGCGTCGTTGGCAGCAATGACCGGCGTATAAATGTCAAAAACCGGATCAATCGACTGGAACGAGAAATAGTTGTAGGAAAAGCCCTGTACCTCTGCGTTTTGGACCGCCCACTGCTCGTAGACCCACACGGTATCAAACATATTGGCTTTAAGTCCCGAAACCTCATCGTCAACCTCATACGGCACCATCTTGATGCTTTCAGGGTCTCCACCGTCAGTCTGAACCACAGACTTAACCGTTGCCTGCTCAACGGGAAGATTCCATGTTGCGTATGTATGGTTTTGCATCTCGCGCGGACGAGTGATGCCATCATCCTTGCGGCTCATAATACCCGAGAGGTTATGTTGAATAATGGCCGCCACGGCAGTATACGGAAGCGGATGCTCGGAAGAGAGGTTATTGGCGATAAAATCCTGATACGAGACGCCCATTTGTGCGCCGCCCGAGCCAATCAGCGCATCGGCACCGTCCGCAGGAGGCTGCTGAATCTCAACCTCAAGGCCGTGGTTTTTGAAGAAACCCTTTTCCTGTGCAACGTAGATGCCGGTATGGTTTGTGTTCGGCGTGTAATCCAGCACAAACGTAATCTTGGCATGCTCGGCCGAATTGTTCTTCTCGCCCACCGAAGCCTTTGGCTGCTCGGGCGTACATCCCGAAGCGAGAAGCCCGGCTGCCGAGAACCCCATCGCACACAGAAAGTTTTTGCGCGAAAGAGTCCCGATACGAAAACGACGATTCATGTTATTCCCCTTTCACTTTATTTTTGCTCTGTTTGTCCCATGGCATAAGCTGCGTTTTGAGGAGGCCAACGAGCCACATCAACAGCAGAGAAAGTGCAGAAACCACTACGATGGCCGCGAACATCCGATCATAGGCAAAAGCTTTTCGCACACGCGTCATGTACACGCCAAGGCCCATATCTCCGCCAAGCCACTCCGCAATGACCGCCCCAATTACGGCATATGTCACGCTGATCTGCAATCCCGAAAAAAACTGACGAGCAGCAGCAGGAAGTTTGACATGGCGGAAAATCTGCACGCGATGCGCTCCCATGGTCCGCATAAGATCAATCACATCGGAGTCAACTGACCGAAAGGTCGATATAAGCGCCACGGTCACAGGGAAAAAGGTGGATATTGCCACGAGAACTACCTTCGGCAAAATCCCAAACCCCATCCAGAGCACCAAAAGCGGCGCAATAGCCACCACGGGAATAGTTTGCGACACCGTAATGAGCGGAGAAAATGCGTGGTAGAGGCCTTCAAAGCGATCCATCACCACGGCAATTACAAAACCTGCTGCCACGCCAATCGCCAGACCCAAAAGCGATTCTTCAAGCGTCACCAACGTATGAGATGCGAGAAGACCTGCGTCTCGTATAAGCGCGAGAAAAACCTGGTAAGGAGACGGTACGAGATAGTTTGGAACGATGTTTAGCACAACGACAATTTGCCAAAGCACAAGCAGTACCATAATGGTTAATGTCGGCAGAAGCGCTCGTTTTAATCTTGTCATGTCATCTCCTCTCAAAACCGCCGCGCGGACATGAGATGACATGATTCCTACGCTGGCATTATCCAGATCAGGTATGAGCAGAGTCTGCTCCGGGTCAAAATCGCAATGGATCTTATCTCAGCCGGCGTGCGCCAGCTCCCCGCTTCTTTTTGAGTGTAGCACGATTTGCTACTCTAAACCAAAAAGTTCCTTCAGGCCGACACGATCCTTCTCGGTAATTTTACGAACTGGCTGCGCAGGAGATCCCATGGCAAGATATCCTGCAGGAATGTCCTTGGTAACCAGACTGTTTGCTCCAATCACGCAACCATTGCCGATGGTTACACCACCCAGCACCGTCACGTTTCCGCCAAACCAACAGCCATCACCAATGGTAATGGGCAGGGCGCGCTCTATACGAAGATTGCGTTCTTCAGTATCAAGGGGATGCTGTGCGGTGTACGCTTTGAAGTGCGGACCGATAAAAGCGTCGTCACCAATGGAAATTGGTGCACAATCCATGAAATACGCATCGTGGTTTACAAAGCATCCGTTCCCAAGCGAGGTATTACTGCCATAATCCACATAAAGAGGGGCCAAAACGGTTGAATGTTTGCCAAGATGACCAAAAAGGCTCGTAAGGATCTCTGTCCCGTGATCCCGATTGCTCGGACGCATCTGATTAAATTCCCACGCCAAGTCTTTTGCACGCCAGAATGCTCGGCTCAGTTCTGCATCAGGTTTCTCTCCATACCATTCGCCCGCAGACATTCGTTCAAACATAGACTTTTCCGACACAAGAGCTCCTCCGACATGGGCATTACATATCTCAACGGCTATAAATCATAACGTACTCACTCAATAACGCTCTGGTAGAATCAGCAACATTGTCAGAGGCTCTAAAACGTATGGTATACTAAATGTACGTAAAAGCGTACGTCTGAATGGACCGATATGACCTCAATCAATGCCACAACGCTGAGAAAAAACCTCTACAGCATTATTTCACAGGTCAACGAGAATTGCTCTCCTGTTACGATTACTAATTCGCATGGCAAGGGCGCCGTACTCATTGGTGAAGACGAGTGGTCGTCCATAGAGGAAACTCTTTTTCTTAACGGTGTTCCTCAGCTTGCAGAACGGCTTACAGCGCAAAATAACGACGATATGCACGACACCGTCTCTGAAGACGAGTTGGAGTGGTAGGCAATGTGGCTTGTAAAATTTTCAAAACAAGCTGCAAAAGATGCCAGGAAACTGAAATCTGCAAAACTTGATATGAAAGCAAAGGGTCTCATTGAGATCATAAGAAAAGACCCTTTTACTTCTCAGCCAAGCTATGAAACTCTTGTTGGCAACTTATCAGGGCTTTATTCGCGGCGTATAAATATTCAGCATCGCCTTGTATACCGAGTCATTCCCGGATCAATTTCTCAAGATGAAATCACCTACGAGGGTATTGTGAAAGTCATCTGCATGTGGACTCACTACGAAACACTTTAAGCTCAGCTAAGCGCGATAAGCACGATATCTCTATGCTCTTTTCCCACATACATACTGTCTTCATCAAAAACGGGATGCATCACTCAATGCATCCCGTAAAGACGTCCTTCACAAGCTTTGGCTGTCGCAAAACCAGCGTATGTGCGTAGGTCAGTCTACAATACCCCGGTCAGCGTATACGCCACCAACCAGTTTACATACCGTCGTACACGTTTACCCAGCGGAGCAAAAACTCCGTCTCATGCACACGACCACGGGCAAGCTCAGCTGCTGCAACAATGCCCATCCATTCGTTCACATATTCGCGTGTGCAGCCCTGTTTCTCGCAGTATTTAGCGATGTACTTCTCGGCAAGTTCTTTCTCATCGTTGAGCAGCAGGCGTAAATAGGTGGTAGCGCAATCGGCAGCGCCATTGCCCTGGGTAGCATGAGCCCAGTCCACAATAACCGGCTCGCCCTTCTCGGGAATAATAACGTTTGACGGTACAAAATCGCCGTGGCAGACCTTCGCGTGATTCTTCATGCCGTCAAGCTTCATCAAAAGCTCATAGCGAGCATCTTCGGCGAGTACGTCGGGGATGCTGTTAATCATACGCGCAAACTTATCTCTCTGGCGCGGAAGGAGCGCAGAGCGATGCGCGTGGACTGAAAGTTCAAGATCGACAAACTTATCCAAGAGTTCATCGGTCTTTTCCGGATGATCTTTGAGCAGCTGCCGAAGGGTGGGGCCTTCCACCTTAAGCGTAGCGATAGCCCAGCTATTCCCCACTTTGCTAATCTCCGTCAACGTTGGAACGTTAATGCCCGCTTGCTCTGCACGAGCAAGATTCAAACCTTCATTAAGAATGTCTGCCGCGGGTTTGCTGCCATTAAAAACCTTTACGACGGTATCGCCGTTGTCATATACAACCTTGTTATGACGCTCAACGATAACCTTCTTCTCCTTGGATAGTTCCATAGCCAAGCCCTCCTCTTGCAAAGCCGATACGTGCAAACTCCAAGTCTGGAGGCTAGGGATGCATGTGCCTCCTCTAGTCGCATCCTATTTTCCCCCAATAGTTTCGTTATGGCGAGAAGAACAGGCAGTGAAACGGCTGAACGGAGTTCATTATGTCGTAAACGGAAATTATAGCGTCTGTGTTACCATGTAACACATAGGAAGGGAGAACTATGCCAAGCACAACGATCACTGTTCGTCTGGATGAAAAAGAAAAAGATTTCATTTCCTCATATGCCAGTGTCTTTGGCACAACGGTTTCTGATTTTGTCCGTCGGGCTGCTCTTGAGCGTATCGAAGATGAAGTCGATCTCAAAATTGCAGAAGATGCTCTTCTCGAGTTCAAAGAGAATCCTACAACGTATTCAAACAACGAGGTAAAGGCTCTTTTTTCATGAGTTGGTCGTTAGTTTATTCCTCAAAGGCGGTTAAGCAACTTAAAAAGCTCGATAAAAATGTTGCAAAAACTATTACCTGCTGGCTTGACAAAAATATTGACGGCATTACCGATCCTCATCTATATGGAAAAGCCTTATCGGCTGACAAGAGAGGACTCTGGCGCTACCGCGTAGGCACCTACCGAATAATATGCCAGTTACAAAACGAAAAGCTTGTAGTACTGGCGCTTGCCATTGGACATCGGTGAGAAGTATATGTTGCACGATAGGCAAATGATGTCTTGTAATCTTGCAGACCTTGTCGGCTAGAGCACCATAACTAACGTTCCTACCGTAATGAGAGCAGCTCCGAAGACAGACTTTAAAGTCAGTTGCTCATGAAGCAACGCCGCAGCAAGTACCAAGGTAATCACCACGGAAAGTTTATCCACTGGCACCACGTCTGTTGCACGGCCAATTTTAAGCGCATAGTAATAGCAGAGCCACGAAGCTCCCGTAGCAAGACCTGAGAGAATCAAAAAGAGCCAGCTTCTAGGGCTTATCGAGCTCATCCCATTCTGCGCACCCGTTATAAAAACAATACCCCACGCCATTGCGACTACCACAATGGTACGAATGGCAGTTGCAAGATTGGAATTTACACCGTCAATTCCGATCTTTGCGAGAATCGATGTCAGAGCCGCAAAAATTGCTGAACCCAGAGCAAACACAAGCCAC
>ERZ773022.492-NODE-492-length-32086-cov-5.605757_pt1 | contig 32086 bp, 31 predicted proteins | sample MGYA00580839_ERZ773022 | MGnify/ENA primary metagenome ERZ773022 (study PRJEB29015, sample SAMEA2738020) | human oral metagenome | biome: human oral; feature: human-associated habitat; material: dental | place: China | collected 2044 ... | reverse complement strand
GCGAGTAAGAGCGGATAGCCCGACCCGAAGCCGCTTGCGGCGAGGGGCACGCCCCCAAAAAATGAAAAATGAAAAAGTAAAAATGAAGGAATGAAGGGCGGGAGTGCGGGGTAAATTACGAATTAGGAACGGCAGTGCGGGGCACAAATCAAACGTTTCAACGTTTAAACAATTACACGCTTCAATGCCTACTGAAAAACACAGCGTTTGCCATACTCCGTATAGATATGCTCAAATTGTATCCGCTACGCCTCGGCAAGGAGTGTAGTCTCTTCGGCGTCGTTCGTGTCGGTGTCGTTGGTCGGAGGCTCGTAACGTCGGCTATTGATAGCGAAATCGAGCTTATGAGCATTAGCCATCTGCTCGAGGGCAGAGAGGAACGAAGTACTTATCTTTACACGGTATTTGCTATTGAGTGTGACGTTAGTGCCGTCTGTCGTGTCTGCGACGTGTAGCGAAAGGTCGGTGTTACCGGCATTGCCGACTATGAGCTGAGTGAGTCGGTCTACGGTGTCGTGGTCGATAGCCTCGAGTTGAGTGTAGATTGTAAGCTTTTTTAGCAACTCATCGGACTTATCTTCGACGAGCTCTATATGTTTTACATTGATTTTTACGTTCCTATATATCTTGCCCTTCATTACTTTATCGGCAGTTACCTCAGCAGCGATAGTACCTCTGACTATGACGAAAGCGTCTTTGTCGAGCAGCTCGCCATATTTTGAGAATTTTTTCTCTTCTTGGCGAAAACCGTCGAATAGTCTGAGCTCTATCTGGTCTGTATAGTCTTCCATAGAGAAAGTAGCGTACGTATAGCCGCGACTCGATGTCTGATGTCGGACACCGAGTACGATACCGCCGATAGAGAAGTCGATCTGTCGGTTTCGTGCCTTCGAGGAGAGTATCTCGTTGTTAGGTATCGAGTCGAGCTCTCTTTTTATCTCCTTCTCGATGTTTTTGAGCTCGATAATCGAGTGCGAACAGCCGTATTGTATGATGCTTCTGTATTTATCGAGCGGATGGGCTGAGAGATATATGCCGACATACTCTTTCTCGAGGTTAAGACGCTGTAGGTCGCCCCAAGGTGCCGTAGCCTTCTTTAGCTTCGGATACGAGGTCTCGAACTCTTCTTCGCCGAAGAGAGAGTTCTGCAGCGAAATCTTTGCTGCCTGAGTGTTGCGTCCCCAGTCGAGCAGAGTGTTGATATTGGTGTCGTCGGCAAAGAAATCTTCGCGCTTGAAGTCTGCGAATGTATCGAAAGCACCCGAATAGACCATGCTCTCGATGGTTTTCTTGTTGCACGTCTTAAGGTTGACCCTCTCTAAGAAGTCGAATACAGAGGTGAATCGTCCGTTCTTGTGCCGCTCCTCGATGATGCTGCAGACAGCAGCCTCTCCTACATGTTTGATACCTCCGAGCCCGAAGCGTATCTCGCCTTTGTCATTGACGGTAAACGAGAGCTCCGATTCGTTGATATCGGGTAGTAATACGGGAGTTTTGATAGTCCGACACTCCTCCATGAACTTATTTACTTCTACGATTTTGTCTTTATTGAGCGTTAGATTGGCTGCCATAAACTCAGCGGGGTAGTGTGCTTTAAGATACGCCGTCTGGTATGCGAGTATTGCGTAGCATGTGGAGTGCGATTTGTTGAAGGCATACGAGGCAAATTTTTCCCAGTCTTCCCATATCTTTTCGAGAATATCGATATCGTGTCCGTTTGCTTTACCTCCGTCGATGAACTTCGGTTTTAGCTCAGCAAGTAGCTCTTTTATCTTTTTACCCATCGCCTTTCGGAGCTGGTCGGACTCGCCTCTGGTGAAGTTTGCAAGCTGCCTCGAAAGCAACATCACCTGCTCCTGATATACTGTGATACCGTATGTGTCTTTGAGGTATTTTTCCATTACGGGTATATCGTATGTGATGGGCATCCTACCGTGTTTGCGGTCGATGAAATCGGGTATGTAATCCATCGGACCGGGTCTGTAGAGAGCGTTCATAGCTATGAGGTCTTCTATCGACGAGGGGTGAAGTTCTTTCAGATACTTCTGCATCCCCAAGCTTTCGAACTGAAATACTCCTACCGTATTGCCCTGTGCGAAGAGGTCGAAGGTCGCCTTGTCGTTCCAGTCGATATTATTGATGTCGATTTCCACTCCTTTCGACCGTTTTATGTTAGCTACGGTCTCTTTCATTATCGATAGAGTTTTGAGTGCCAAAAAGTCCATCTTTATCAGCCCCACCTTCTCTATGACGTGCCCGTCGTATTGAGTTACAAGCACGTCGGCACTCTCCTCTTCCTTATCTTTTGCAGTCGATAAGGGTACAAACTTAGTAAGATCGTCGGGAGCAATGATGACTCCGCAAGCATGTACACCGGTTTGCCTTACAGTGCCCTCGAGCTGCTCTGCATACTTCATCATCTCGGCAATATGGGGCTTCTCTTTGCAAACATCTTGCACCTCTTTGCAATACTTGAGGATATTTTTGATATTCATCTTGGGAGTTTTGCCATTTTCGTCTTTGTAAGCCTCCAGAGAGTCGGGGATAAGGTTTTTCAGTGCGTTAACCTCCGGTAGCGGCACCTCTTGGATGCGTCCTACGTCGGTGATGGCGAGTTTGGTAGCCATAGTACCGTAGTTGATGATATGGGCTACACACTCTTTGCCGTACTTGCAGGTAACCCATTCGAGTACCTTGGGCAGCCCGTCGTTGTCGAAGTCGATATCGATATCGGGCAGCGATATACGGTCGGGGTTGAGGAAACGCTCGAAAAGCAGGTCGTACTTGAAAGGATCTATATTGGTGATACCCAAACAATATGCAGCCACAGAGCCAGCAGCCGAGCCACGTCCGGGTCCTACCCAGACGCCCATACTGCGAGCCGCCTTTACGAAGTCTTGTACGATGAGAAAGTATCCGGGGAAACCCATAGATTTTATGGTATTTAGCTCGAAATCTATTCTCTCCTTTATTTCGGGAGTGATTTCGGAGTATCGCGTCGTTGCTCCGTCGTAAGTGAGCTTTGCCAGATAGTCGGCTTCGAGCTTTATTCGGTGCAGTTTGCTTACGCCTCCAAGCTCTTTGATACGTTTCTCGGCTGCTTCGGGAGCCATCTCCTTCCCCTCGGCATTAATTGTGAACTCTTTGACGAGCTCTTCGTCCGTATATCTCTTGTCGTACTCTTCTTGCGTACCGAATTCGTGCGGTATCTCAAACTTCGGCATAATCGGATTGGAGTCGAGCGAAAAAGGCGTAACCTTATCGGCTACTTCGAGCGTATTCGAGATGGCTTCCGGATATTGGCCGAAAATTTCTGCCATCTGTTCGGGCGTTTTCATATACTCTTCTTTGGTATAGTTCATTCGTCCGCTGTCGCTTATCTTCTTGCCTGTGCTCAGGCATACCAGACGCTCGTGAGCATCGGCGTGCTCTGCCTCTACGAAGTGTATGTCGTTGGTAGCTATTATCTTGGTATCGGTTTTCTTGGCAAGCGATATTATAGCTTCGTTTACTCGCAACTGATTAAGATAGGTCTCGTCGCTGATACCGATGCGAGTGGGTTTGTGTAGCTGCATTTCGAGGTAGAAGTCGTCGCCAAACACACGTTTGAACCACAAGATAGTCTCCTCTGCTCGTTCGAGGTCGTCGTTTAAGATATATTGCGGTATCTCTCCGCCGAGGCAGGCAGAGCTCACGATTATTCCCTCGCTGTATTGTTCCAATACGTTTTTGTCGATTCGCGGTCGCTGGTAGAATCCGTCTATCCACGATATCGATACGAGTTTACACAGATTTTCATAACCTTTTCTGTTCTTTGCTAATAATATGAGGTGGTAACCGCTCATATCGACTATTATTTCTTTGTTTTTCCGCTCACTGAAAACCTTTTCTTTCTTGTCTTTGTCGTATAGAGTGCGTGCCGCACAATACGCCTCGACTCCCACTATCGGCTTAAACTCCTGTATGCGATTGTATTGCTCTTGGTCTATTTTGCCCTTTTCAAGATTGCTTTTCGACTCGCTTTTTACCCGCTTTACATAGTCGAGAAACTCCTTTACGCCATACATCACTCCATGGTCGGTCAGAGCTACTGCAGGCATATTGTATTTTATGGCTTTATCGACGATATCTTCTATTCGGCTCATACCGTCGAGCACAGAGAAGTTGCTATGAACATGTAAGTGAACGAAACTCATAAATATTTTTATCTTGCTGAATTATAGTGATATGCTTTGTGGTGTTTTCGGTCTGCAAGTTACGAAAAAAACTCCGAACAGCACTATAATCTATTTCATAAAAATATTTTAGGTATGTTTATGAACCATCTAACGGCAGTATACCTAAAAGTCCAAAAAAAGATTGTCTCCAAATCTATTTTTCGGAGACAATCTTTCCAAATGTAGTTAATTATTTTTGTCGGATAAAAGCTCTGACAGTACCGTCTGTCGAAGGCGGCAACATAGAGACGGCAAAGCCCTGACCAAGTAAAATGTCGAGTAGCGGAGCCGGCACGAACGGGGCTATAAGTTCGAGGGTCTCGCCCTTCGAAAGTTCCGCAGCACGCTTTATTACAATGTCTTTCGGGTGATTGCCTTGTGCTATCATCGGGCGAACGTCGATAGTATCCGTTACAGATGTCGGAGCCGCCGAGAGTACTACTATGCCGTCGTGTTCGTCAGCATCGCAGACACAGCTCTGAGGCGACGATATACCGACAGCCTCACGCAACGCGTTTATCATCTCCGCAATATTGTAGCCACCAGCCTTTGCAAGCTGTTGCAGCGATGTCGCTTTCGCTACCGTATCGCGAAGAGCAGGATTGTCGAGGGCGGCAAATGCGGAAGAGTAATCTTTGAGCGTCTGCTCGAGAGTCGGATAATGTAGCAGAAGGTCTGCTATCTTGGTATCGGGTGTTATGTCTGTTTTATTTATGTTCATACGATAGAAGTCTTTGATCGCCTTGTAGTAGGCGAAGATTAGTAATGTCCTGAGTAACCTCCAATACTCCGAGGTACTCACCGTCTTTGCTGCGAACGGCTATATATTCGATATAAATGAAACGTCCGCCCATAAAGTTCGAGAGCCAGAAGGCGGCTTTGTTTTCTCTGCCGCTCTTGAAGTCGTCGAGTATCTGCTCCACGATATGCACGCTACCCGGCGGGTGGCACATACGTACGTCGCGACCGATGATAGACCTGTTGCGTTCGAAAACGCGGTTTGGCGAATGCGAGAAGAAACGCACCTTGTCGTTTTTGTCTACGAAAGTGATATCGATGGGCAGATGAAGGAACAGAGCCTCGAGTTCGTCGATATCGAAAGCTCCCGACGACAGTACGACGGCATCGGTCGATGAATACTCTACCTTTTCGACATTCACCCCTTGCGGCTTCCATTCGTCTTCGGGGTCGAAGAGCGTATAGCCGAATTCGGGTGTCTCTCGATAAATCTTATACCACTCCTCTTCGGTAAGCGTATCCATACACATCGGCAGCAGTATCTCCTCTTCTTTCATCACCATACCGCCTATCATATCGACTACGGGGTCGAGCAGCAGGGCGACCGTAGACCGCAGTTCGTCGGCTGTGCCTATCTTTGCCGCCAGAGCCTCGTGAGCGGCTTTCAGTGCCGCACGCGTCTCGTCGTGCTTGCCCCACATCACTTTCGGCGGACCTGTAATGAGGTGTTTTTCCATATACGGAAACAACAGATACTCCTTGCGTTTGTAGTGTTTGTCTACGTCGGAGAAATTGTTGAACAACGTACGTAATTGCAGCACAAAGCCCGTTACCTGAGAGTCGTCGATGGTTTGTATCTGCTCCCGCACCGAGTAATATTTCTCTATCTCGGCTCGCAGAGCAACGTTCTCTTGCTTGAACGTATCCACAGGATGACCGGCAGGGACTTCTTTGGCTCCCTCCAAGTCGATACTGCCGTCGAGGACGGCTGTGTGTAGGTCGCAAAACTCGAGTATCTCCTCTTCGCTAAGAATAGCGTTGTCGATAAGCTCCTGCTCCACCTCTACCACCTCGTTGTAAGGTATGCCACGAAGCACCTCTATCAGGCGGTTGCGGAGCAAGTCGGGACTCTCGCCCTCGTGTAGACGCACAAGCATATGACGCAGAAGTTCTTTACGTTGCGACGAATTATTTATAAACTCGCTCATCTATGATTATCTTCTTTTTAATGATAAACAACCGATAGCTATTACTCGCCGCGTATCATAGTGAGCAACATCTTGAAATTTTCGGTAGCCCGCAGAGCGTGCGGTACTTTGGCGGGCATAATGATGCAATCGCCTTTATGAAGTTGATGAGGGTTGCCGCCGATACGTATCTCGGCTTCGCCGTCGAGGATCTGCACAAATGCGTCGTAATCGGCAGTGTGTTCGGTAAGTCCTTGACCTTTGTCGAAGGCAAACAGAGTGATATTACCCACGCTGTTTTTGGTAACTTGTTTGCTGATGATAGCTCCCTGAGCATATTCTATCGAAGATTCGAGAGCTATTGTTGTTGCTTTTGGATATGTTGCCATTTGTATTAAAATTTATTGGTTTATAAAATAATATTGTATGTGCAAAAGTAATCTCCGCTACGGACAGAATATGTAACCGTGGTTACAAACAGGTGTTTTTTTTTATAAGGAATTAGGTATTAGGTCGTTGAGGCAATTCATAAATAGCCTAAATGACCCAACCTTTTTTGCTTTTCGCAAAAAAAAATACTATCTTTGCCACTGTCAAAAACAGTTACTACCGGCATTGCTTAGCAAGTTACGAATTTCGGACTGTAAAGAGGAGTTTTACGATGAAAATCAAAAAGATGATATATTTATTTTTATTGTCAGTTATTATTTTCTTAGCAATCGGTCTTCTGTGGTTGTTTCGGAATCCGTCTTACGAAAAAATAGATAAAACATTCGTACAAGCATCGGATTCTGCGATTAAAAAAGAAATTCCTGCTTTTAATCTGAATTTTTTGGTAGACAAAGTAGCTTATTCTGAACCTGTTTATTTTCCTAACGGAGTGGAAACAGCCGATTTTACAGAACACTTAGAAGCTATAAATTTAGAAATTCCCGATTGGGATAGAGAAGGATTATACGAGGTAAAAGCTTCTACCAAAGCAGGTGTCTTAGATCCCGCATTTTTAGTATACAAATGGGACTCAGACACTTCTAATACACTCATTTTTCATCACGGAGCATCGGAATATCCTTTTTACGGGATTTTTTCTAAGATTTTCAAAAAAGCGATACTGAACGATTTAGGTATAAACCTAATCGTAGTCCGAACTCCTTTTCACAAGCAAAAGGGAGCTTTGAAACAGGGCACAGCGAACCTATCAACCTTTATGGCAACGATGGCAACAAGTGTGAAATTAACCGAAATGCTGATCCGTACTTTACGACAAAAAGGAGTACAGACTATCGAAATTGGCGGATTCAGCTTGGGGGCTGTGATAGCAAACAGGCATCGAGTTGCATATAATTCGGCGGATTTCTATGTGCCGATAGTAGGAACAGTGGCACACGAAAAGTTTTTTATTTTCCCAAAGAAAAAGGCTACTGAAAGTGAAATTGAGCGAAACAAAATCATTACACATCACTTAAATTTCTCAGCCCAATGGCAAGAAAATCAATCCCCAAATGTATTTCCGGTTATGGCTCGCTACGATCTGTTTTTACCACTTCACGAGCACGCTCCCGCTTATGGAAATCTGGAAGTGGAAATTTGGAACACGGGACATTTGTCGACCGCTCTTTTCTACGACGCAATGCGGCATGTTCTGTTAAAACGGCTGAAGAAGTAAGCCTTTGGGGGTAGCTCGCTTTTTAGAAATAAAAAAACAATCATCATTATTAATAAATAAACTCTGTCTCTAAAAGAAGAACAATGAAAAAAAGACAAAAAAGTATGATACGTAATTATTTTTATCTTGTAGTGGGAGTATTTTGCTTACTCTCTGCCGTTACTCACGAGATGAACGGCTTTGCAACTGTTTTTCCTGCCTTGTCAAACACAAACATAGACGTCGAAAGCAGGGTAACATTCAATTATCTTTGGCATATCATAGCCACCGAAAACGTAGTAATGGGTATCGCTTTAGTGTTGATGGCACTGCGCAAGAACGACAATGTAGGCAAGTATATTGCTCACTTTGTAATGGCTTTGTTAGTAGTGCGTTGGGCAAGTATCGCTTTTAGTACCTTAACAAATGATGGAGGTAACTTTACCAAAATACTTCCTGAAAGTGCTATAATGTGGGTGCTTATACTTCTATTGTGGTTAGGTGCAAGGAAAAAAGACAAAAAATATGATCATCAGAGCCATCACTCCCAATGAATACCCACTTTTGGACGATTTTCTGTACGATGCTATCTTCATCCCCGAAGGCGTAGCGCCCCCCGATAGAAGCATCACACAGCTCCCCGAACTGCAAAAGTACATCGCTCATTTCGGCACACAGAAAGACGATTATTGCTTGGTAGCCGAAGTAGATGGTGCTCTTGTAGGGGCAGTTTGGGCACGTATCATCGACGATTACAGACACGTAGACGACGATACTCCCTCGCTCTCCATATCGGTAAAAGCCCCTTACCGCCAAAGGGGGATAGGCACAGCCCTAATGCAAGCGATGCTCACCCTGCTCAAAACCGAGGGCTACAAGCAGGTATCTCTGTCGGTACAAAAAGCCAATTACGCCCGCAAGATGTACTTAAAGTTAGGTTTCGAGATAGTCAAGACTAACGAAGAAGACGAGATAATGGTTTACAAAAAAGAAAAATGAAATGAGTGATTTTAAACTAACACTTTTGAGAAAATGGGAATTGGGCAATGAATTCTCATTTGTTTGTGCTTCAATTTTGCTACCCGATGGCACTGCGGTAATCCTAACTTCGGACCATACCGATTGGCATAAATATTACGCCCTTGTCCTTTCAACCGAAGGTGTCCAAAAGATTCCCATTGAATATACCCCGATGTCAAACAGAGATTATCCTGGCATTTTCAGATATAAAGAAGGGTTCGGTATCATCATCTCGGCAAAAGAGGTGCGGTATCACTCAGATATGCATTCGTCGCCGGAAATAATTCCGATAAAAAATAAATCATTGCTAAGGTATAACATTGTACCGGAGAAGGCTCAGCAGAGGTATTTTCAAAATATATCCGATAGCCAAACGATTCCTGTTTGTTTTGAAAATGAAGTTTATTACGCCGACGTAAGATGTTTCGCCCTTTTAGAATTCGACGAGGTAGCAAAAAGTGCCAAATGGAAAACCTTTTCTTGCATAGATAAAAAAGCATTTACGCATCATGACGATAGATGGGCAGACACTCCAAAGATAGACAGTCTTAAAATATCGGATAAAAAAATTTACGCCTTCATTCCTGGTGAGAGTTCATCATCGGTCAATAAATGGGGAATGGATTATTATGCTCTTGCACAAATTTCTGCCGAAGGGAATGTAATCGAGAAAATTATCGAATCGGACAATCTGCATACCGATAGTAAAAAACGCGGTGTCAATGGGTGTTTCACAGACTCGGAATATGTGATACTAACACCTCTCTTTAAAAACGATGATTGGAAGGGCAAACAAAAAGTCTTTTCGCTCACCACACGCCAATATTGCGATATTACTCTACCCAAAGGAATGACAAAACACAAACTCGAAAATATCTCAGGCGAACTTTGCTTGACCTCTCTTTTCGACAGAGGTTTAAAAGAAGTAGCTCTATGCAATTACATTAACTTATGAAACATTGTGGGCATTGCTTTCCTGAGGTATAGAGTTCTAAACATAGACAGCGATAAGTAAAACATGGGAAAAAATGGTTGCCCAACGATACCTTTATATGATATTGCACCCAGTGTGCAATTGTTATATTGAAGAGATAAAACATTTTTATAGAATATATCACCTCATACAGGAATAAAATGTCGCGGAAAGTTTATAAAACAATTACCAACTATCTGCACCGTACAAACCTTTTTTCTACAAGATGCCACGATGCGTATGCAAAAGGTATTGTTATAGCAATGCTTACAAAGATAAGTATTAGGCTTGTAGGATGAAAGAAAAAGACAATCATTTGTTGGATAGTGAAAGCGTAAATATACAATCCATACGACAGGTCGCCGATTCTATCACCTATACTCTTGATGTAAGGCAGTGGATATAAGGCAAATGATATTACTGCAAAAGGTATTATTATATAAAATACACTATCCAATACGCCGTAAACGGTAGCAATTGTAGCAATAGCCGAAACAGCAACAAATACAAGTGGGAAAAATCGACGAAATACAGATAAATTTAATGAGGAGCAGGCTACTCCCCCCCAAAAACATGCTCCGAGTTGCAGTAAATTATTTATACGTAGTCCAATATTAATCTGCAATATTTCAGAAGGTAAACTTAATAAGGCAATAACGCAAAATACCCACACCGATACCGACAGTATCATTATATACAGTCGTTTATGACGTATTATAAATAGCGTAGCCAGCAATATATACATTACAATCTCGTAGCGTATCGTCCAGAGCGAACCGTTGATAGCACGCGGATATGGATTGTTCTCAAAAATACCTGTAATATGGTATTGATTTGCAAGAAACAGATTACGAGGTATATAAGTCCACACTTCCATATTTTTCAGGTATGGAAGATTGTTGTCGTAGACGATAGGCAATACAAGTAGAGTGATACATAGCATAACAAATAAAGCAGGGACGATGCGCCTTACTCGTTTGATAAAATACTCTCGGACAGACAAACTACGACATAGGCTCTGAAAAACCAGATAACCGCTCACTACAAAGAACCCGGATACACCGATGTGTGATAGCATAGTCTGTCCGTTTGTAATTCGGTACAGAAAATCGCCCTCGGTATCTCCCGATAGTACGTACGAATGCGATATTATAACGAAAGTAGCGAATATCAATCGTATGAAGTCGAAATTATTACTTCTATCCATCTCTTATATCTTAGTGTGAGAGCCAATTTTCAGGGTTCTCGTAAGATGCGCTTTCGTTGAGAATGTAGAAGTTGAGTTCGCTCTTGTTGTTTTTCTGAGCTATCTTGCCTATCTTTTGGCGTGCCTTTATCTTATCGCCTTTTTTCACGTAGAATAGAGATAGTTGTGCGTAAACAGTAGAGAATGAGCCATGAGTGATCCAGATGATATATCCCGAGCCGGGTTCGTACATCACCTCGAACACTGTGCCGTCGAATACGGCTCTGGCTTCGGCTCCGTCGGGAGTGATTATGTATATGCCGCTATTGTTCTCTATGGCGTTAGTGGTCGGATTGGTCTGTCGCCCGAAATGACGATATATACGCCCGCTCTCGACAGGCATAGGCAGGTTGCCTTTGTTTTTCGAAAAGTTGCCTGTAAGTAGCTGATCTTCCTTGTATTGTTTGTATTCTGTCTCTGTTATTATGGCATCCTTACTTTTGTTTGAACTTGCTGTCTTGGTGTTGCTTTTCGTGCTATTACCTTTGGCAACCTGTTCTTTACGCTTTTTTTCTGCGACAGCCTTGCGAGCTACTTCGGCTTTTTTACGGTTCTCTTCGGCTACTTTTTTACGTATGAGATTGTTGAGATTATTCTGCCGTTGCTGCTCTTCGCGTATGGTGGCGTTGTATTCCTGCTCTTTTTGATTGTAGGTTTTCAGCAGTTGGTTTTGTTGGTCTCGCTTCTGTGTGAGAGTCTTGTTTTGCTGCTCTTTTTCCGAAAGCGACTGCGACTTCTGGGCTATGTAAGTATTAAGTATCTGCTCTTTGTCTATTACATCTTTCGTTAGTTTTTTTATTTCCAATACTTGTGTCTTTCGGTAGGTCGACATCTCAATCAAATATCTTGTTCGGCGAATGGCTTGGCTGAAGTTTTTTGCTGAAAAAATGAATAGAGTAGGAGAGAACTGTTTTCTCAGAATGACGTTTCTCGAGATGGCAGTAGCATACTCTTTTTTAATTACTTCGAGTCGCTGTGTGAGTCCCGTCTTTTCTGTTTCCAATGATGCAATATCTCTATTAAGTCCGTCTATTTCAGAGTTTATCGAGAAGATTAGGTTGTTTATCTCTTTCATAGATTGAGATAATAATTTTATCTCATTTTCAGTACCTTTACGAGATTTCTTGGTATCATCAAGCAATTTTTGTGTTGCCTCGAGCCTCTCTTGTGCTTTACGTTTCTGAGCTTCGAGTTCTTTGATCGATTGCGCATTTACCGATATTGTAAATACAAGTAAAGTCGATAAGGCTATAAAGGCTGTTTTTACTGACATTATTGTGTCTTGAAAAAGATATTTTGTTTATAGACAATGAAATAACGCTAATGTTCTATGTTCAAATAATTTGCGAACATTGTACTTTGGTGTACCTGCCGATATTGACAGTGCCTATTTCGAACGGTTTGTTTATTTCTATTTTCTTGATATTGATTTTTAGTCGGAAATTGTCTGTAGGTAGACTTGTCTTTGCCTCTATTACTGTGGGGAACGTTGTCTTATCTATTATCTTGAAATCGGCATAATCGACACGAATCAACTGCGACATATTTTGTACTACACTCATAGCCGTAAGTGTATAGCTTGCCGATATTTCCATAATGTGCTTATACATATTGGAGTCGGGTTTCGACGCAAGTATGAATTTATCTACCATCTGAGTAGAGACGTACGAGGCTTCTATATTGGAGTTTGGGTCGATACTAAAGATATTGTTTGTCAGCAGAGATTCTATCATACCATACGATACTTCAGCCTTCAACATTTTAGATAGATATTGATACGAATTGTCGCAGTATTGGCGGTTTAATTTGTCGAAAATATAGAATCGCTCCGGAGTGAATTTGAGTCGAAACAGCTCTATACCCAACATTGGGAATATCGATATACTTATCTCTTTACCCTTTATTATCTGCATTTTAGCCGATACATAGTAGCTTTTTGTGTCGTTGGTGTACTCTATGGCTGCATCCGATAGGTTCAGAAACTGTATCTCCGTGTTTGCTCCACGGTACTGACTTACAATATCTTTTACCGTCAGAGTCTGTGTTTTGGGTGTCGTTGTATGGTTAATCTTTGCTGCAGAATATTTCGGTCTACAGCCGACAAAAGATATTGTCAGCAAAAGTATTAATATAGATGCTCTTTTCATAAATAGATATGTATTGTTTATTTTTTGCAAAGTTAGTAATTAGTTTTCGTTATTTCATAATGCTTCGGCTACAATAAACGTACTACCACCGATATAAATGAGGTCGTCGGCAGATGCGTTTCTACGAGCGGCAGCTATTGCCTTGCGTACAGTCTTGTATGTATTTCCGTTAAGTTGATGATTATGAGCCTCCCGAGCAAGAATGGTTTCGTCTAAAGCACGTGGTATGGAGGCTTTTGTAAAATAGTATGTAGCGTCCTTAGGTAGAAGCGTATAGATATTATCGCGTTTCTTATCTGCAACCATACCAAATACGATATGTAAATGGTGGTAGTGTTGTTTTTTTAATTGTTCCACTATGAGCGCTATTCCTGCTTCGTTGTGTCCCGTATCACAGATAGTGGTCGGTCTGTCTCCAATTATTTGCCATCGCCCCATAAGTCCCGTAAGTGTGGCGACTTTAGCAAAACCCTCTGTAATAGACTGCTGTTTGATGTTTAGCCCCGCTTTTTGTAGTAGGTCGATAGCAGCCAGTGCGGTGCGTCGATTGTGGTCTTGGTATATTCCTTGCAATTGGCAGTCGGGTAGCGGTCTATCTTTATAGTATTGGTCGGCAAATATTATTGGCGCCCCTACGCTTTTAGCTTTTTCGATGAAGATATCGGCTACCTCGCTTTGAGTTTGCCCTATCACAACCGGAGTATCGGGTTTGATGATACCTGCTTTTTCGGTAGCTATCTCCTGCACTGAGTCGCCAAGTAGATCTGTATGGTCGAGACTTATATTGGTGATAACTGATATCATGGGTGAGATAATATTGGTGCAGTCGAGCCTACCGCCTAGCCCAACTTCTACGACGGCAATATCTACGCTCTCTTCGGCAAAATAGTTGAATGCCATCGAAGTAGTAATCTCGAAAAACGATGGTTTTATCTCTTCTATGAGTTTTTTGTGCTTTTGCACGAATAGCGATACTCGCCGTTTGGGTATCTGCTTGCCATCGATACGGATACGCTCGCGGAAGTCTTTCAGATGTGGCGATGTATAGAGTCCCACCCGATAACCTGCCGATTGCAGTACAGCCGCCAAAAGATGCGAAGTAGACCCTTTACCGTTGGTGCCGCCGACATGTATGGTTTTGAATTTTCGATGTGGAAACCCGAAGTATTTATCCAGAAACAGGGTGTTTTCCAAACCCGTTTTATATCCTTGCTTGCCTACCGTCTGAAACATAGGTGCAGTAGAGTACAAGAAATCAATAGCTTTGGAGTATGTCATTTAATGTCGGTGTATAGTGAACCTAAAAAAGAAATCGTTATTTATTTGTATGATAAATATTGATTTATACATTTTTGAATGCCTCTATTGCTGCCGATATATCGGGTGCTTTAAAAACGGCATTACCTGCTACGAGTACATCTGCTCCGGCACGGTATATATTTGCCGCATTGTCGAGATTTACTCCTCCATCGACCTCTATAAGTGCCTTAGAACCTTTGCGTTCGATCATAGAACGTAGACGGGCTACCTTAGAGTATGTGTTTTCGATGAATTTCTGTCCGCCAAAGCCCGGATTTACAGACATTATCAATACCAAATCCACTTCGTTTACTATATCTTCGAGCAATTCTACCGGAGTATGCGGATTGAGAGTGACTCCTGCTTTCATACCTGCTTGTCGTATAGCTGTTATAGTACGATGAAGATGTGTACATGCCTCATAATGAACGTTCATCATCATAGCTCCGATATTCTTACACTCTTCTATGAATTTATTCGGCTCTACTATCATAAGATGCACATCGAGAGGCTTTTGGCTTAGTTTTTTCACATATTCGAGTACCGGAAAACCAAACGAAATATTCGGTACGAATACTCCATCCATTATATCGATATGCAACCAATCGGCTCTGCTACTGTTTATTATATCTATATCACGAGCAAGGTTGCCGAAGTCTGCACTCAACAGCGATGGAGCAAGCATTTTGTTATCTGTCATTGCTGTCGTGTTTTTTGTTTCTTACTATAAACGAGCCGATTATCGTAATAATGAGACCTATTATTAAGTTGCTCAGAAAACTGCTTGCAGTAAACATTTTTGGTGTGTATGCCGTATCTATTATCTGCTCCATTTCCGACTCGGATATTACAGACGAACTTAGCGTTTGTGTAAGGCGTTCCATCAATTGGCTCGATATTTCTTTCAAATTGATTAAAAAATCGGTATTAATCCACTGTACATAGATGAATATGAATACACTGCATATAAGCGATGCTCCTACAAACATCAGTAAGAAATAGCGAAAAGCCTGCCAATAGGTGAATAAATCGTCGTTCACTCTGCGACGACAATCGATAGCAAAATATACCGCTGCTATTGGGATAATTATTTTTAGTAGTACTACAAGAATGAGCATCAGCATATTACTCGATGTTCCGAGTACAAAGTGCATTATAAACAATGCTCCTAAAACGGGAGCAAAGTATAGTGCGTGTCGATAGATGTTGTTCATATTTTTATTGTTTATTTTGTTGATATACAATTTATTTTATCCAACCTTCGTATGTGAATTTACATTGACGAAATTCGGGCGATATATATATATAAGTATCTTTTATTTTGTTTTTTATCCACTTCGAAAGTATCTCTTCGCTTTTTACGTTTTCGCAATAACGTTTTATTACCTGATAGTCGTCGGTAAGATTGGCTTTGTGTGAGTCGAGTTTGTCTTTAACTTTCACTATTACATATACTTCTCTTCCAAGCTGTGGGTCTATCATTGTGATTGGTGCTGAGATATCGCCTTTTTGCATATTGTACACCTGTTTGGCTATGTCGGCAGGTAGATTCTGGTATTCGAAGCGAGTGGAGCCGTTATTGGCGTTCGACATCAGACCTCCGTTGAATTTGGTGTTTTTGTCCGACGAAAAGTTTGTTGCTGCCTCTTCGAAAGTAAGTCGATTGTTTTTTATCTCATTTGCAATACTGTCGAGGCGTGCAAGAGTAGCTGCCTTTACACTATTCGATACTTTCGGACGCATCAGTATATGCCTGCAATTGATACGGTCGCCTTTGCGTTCGACAAGCTGTATAATGTGGTATCCATAAACGGTTTCCACTACACGCGATACTTTGCCCACCTCTTGAAGGTCGAAAGCTATATTCGAAAATTCGGGCTCCATCATTCCTCTGCCGAAAAAGCCTAAATCGCCGCCTTGTTTTGCGGTTGCCTCATCTTCCGAATACAAGCGTGCAAGCACAGTGAAGTCGGCATTACCTTTGTTTACTCGTTCGGCAAGCTCACGCAGACGCTCTTTTACCGCTTCTTTATCTTCTTCGCTGATTTGAGGCTCGAGCCTTACTATCTGAACCTCTACCGTAGCGGGCATAGTCGGTATGCTATCTTGTTTGAGCCCGTTGTAAAATTTGCGAACTTCGGACGGAGATATTTTGCTGTTGCCTACGATCTTTTGTTGTACTTCTTGTATTATCATTTGGCGTTTGATAGCCTCGAACATCTCTTCGCGTATTTCGTTGAGCGATTTTTTGAAATATTCTTCGAGTTTCTCTTGCGAACCTATCTCGGCAATATATTGATTTATCTGCATATTGACACGCGTAGATACTTGTCCCTCATTTGCATATATACTATCGAGCGTAGCCTGATGCAGAAACAACTGTTGGATTGCTATCTGTTCGGCTATGATGCAGTTTGCATTGCCTGTATCGAATTTAGTTCCGTTGTACTGAGCTATTTGGCGTTGTTCTTCTATTTCGGATTTGAGTATCGAATTTTCGCCCACAATCCAGACTATACCGTCTATTGGTTGTTTGGCACTTATTACTATCGAACTCAGAAATATTACAATTACTATTAACCTTTTCATTATGTGTGTGTTATTGTTTTTTTTGAGGATGGTTATTTCTTTCTATTAAAATTGATTACAACGTTGCCTTTTTTTTGTTGTTTTTCTAACATATTATTTAGGTAGTTGTCTATAAATGTTTTATCGTTGTTCTCTTGTAGCAAAAAAGCGATTTCGGTCTTTGCCAATTCGAGTGGCATCTCTGCGTCTTTGGGAAGAATATCTACTATCTTTATCAGATAAACGAACGCTTCATCTTTGTACTCATATATAGTATTAGGTTTCAGGTTGTTGTTGTTGTCTATTATCTGTTTGGGTACGAGGTAACTCATCGTAGTTAGGCTTGTCCATTTTTCGAGGAAAAAAGAGTAGTCAAACGGCTGTTTGAGGCTTAGACGTTCGATTTCGTCTATCGACTTTTGGTCGGTCTTTTTTAGGTTGTCGTGTAATCGTTTGATATTAGGCGAATTGCTCGATATGCGAATAACGGCTCCTTTTATCATAGGCTCTGTGAGCAAGAAACGTTCTTTGTTTTTTGCATAAAATTTGATAATATCCTCGTCTGCAGGGCTATGGCTATTGTCTTTGATTAGTACCTGCTTGTATTTGTTGAGTATAAGTGTTTGTCGATATTCTTCTACCTGTCTGTTGATTTGCTCGTCGTTTTTATAGTAATCGGCTGCCTCTCTGTACAATATCTGATTTATAGCCCAGTCTTTCAGGTAGTTTCTTATATATTCGATACTATCGGAGGAGTTTCTCGATAGCTCGATAATATTCTTTATATCAGATACTTTCAGTGTCTTATCGAAAGCTTTGGCCACAATATTGTCGGCTACAGTCGTTTGTTTGCCTTTGCAACACAAGGTAAACACTACAATAGAGGCTATAAATAAATATTTTCGCATTTATGAGTGAAAACGTAATATTGATATTTCTACTACAAGAATGCAAAGTTAGCTTTTTTACATAGAAAAACAAAGGTACGTCGATTAAAAATATTTTTAGGGCACGGTAATATACAAAAAGAGCTATATGTCAATCATATAACTCTTTGCCTCTTTTGTAGCGGAGGCAGGATTCGAACCTACGACCTTCAGGTTATGAGCCTGACAAGCTACCACTGCTCTACTCCGCGATATTGAAATGCAAAGGTACTACATTTTATTGAATACACCAAATAGTGTAGACAAAAAAATATTACCCACTCTTATATAGGTATATATCAGCTCGTTACTGTTTGCCCTACTTTACTTTATAGCCTGCTTCTTCGATAGCTTTCTTGATATCGGCATCTTTAATATCGTCTGCTTCGATGGTAGCTGAGTGAGTTTCCAAGCTCACTTCCGCTTTCACACCCAACTTGTCGAGGGCATTTTGCACGTGTTTCACACAGTTTGGGCACATCATACCCTCTATTCGAAAGATTTTTTTTGTCATTTGCTTATTACACTCGTTTTTAATATGTTTACTACTATATGTTTTAAATGATTTCAGTCGTAATGCGTTAGTTACTACGAAGATACTACTTAGACTCATAGCAGCGGCTCCAAATATAGGAGTAAGTCTAAGCCCCCAAATAGGGTAGAGTACCCCTGCCGCTAATGGAATCCCGATGATATTGTAAAAAAATGCCCAAAATAAATTTTGCTTTATATTGGTTATCACTGCCTTACTTAGTTTTATTGCAGACACTATACCAAGTAGGTCGTTTTTCATAAGTACTATATCGGCGCTTTCGACAGCAATATCCGTACCATTGCCGATGGCTATTCCTATATCGGCTCTTGCCAGTGCGGGAGCGTCGTTGATGCCGTCGCCCACCATAGCCGTTTTTTTACCTTCAGCCATAAGCGTAGCCACAATACGCTCTTTTTCTTGAGGTAACACCTCCGATATGGCTCTGTCGATACCTACTTCTTGGGCTATATTGTTTGCTACATATTTATTGTCGCCGGTGAGCATCACGGTATCGATTCGGAGACGGTGGAGCTCGTCAACTGCCTGTCGGCTTGTGGGTTTGATACTGTCGGCAATCGCAATAAGACCTATTATTTCGCTGTTTTTTGCAAAAACAACCACTGTATTACCCGATGAGGTCAGTTGTTCGACGTCTTTTACGACATCGCACTTCTCGCCACAGGTCTGTACGAATGAAATATTACCTGCCATATATTTGTCGTTGCCGACATATCCTATGAGACCTTTGCCCGCCAACGACTCGAAGCGGTCGATATCGATAGGAACAATATTCTGAGAGCGTACGTATTCGATAATGGCTTCTGCCAGAGGGTGTTCGCTTCTCTGTTCGAGAGAGTAGGCAATACCAAGCAACAAGTCGGGGGTGTTATCGTTATATACCTTGTAGTGCTTTACTTGCGGCTTTCCCTTAGTAATAGTACCTGTCTTGTCGAAGGCTATACAGTTGATAGAGTGAGTGTTTTCGAGAGCTTCTCCCGATTTGAAGAGAATACCGTTTTCGGCACCCTTGCCCGTACCTACCATAATCGCCACAGGAGTGGCAAGCCCCAAAGCACACGGACAGGAAATAACCAATACTGCTATAGCCGACGACAGAGCAAATTCGAATGTCTGCCCCAGTATGAGCCATACGATAGCCGTAACGATTGCCAGCAATATCACTATGGGTACGAATATACCCGATACTTTATCGGCAAGTTTCGCTATCGGGGCTTTGGAGGCGCCCGACTCTTCGACCAATCGTATTATCTCTGCAAATAGAGTGTCGTCTCCCACTTTTGTGGCTTTTACCTTGATGTATCCCGATTGGTTGATGGTAGCCTGAATGGCATTGGAGCCTACGCTTTTTTCGACAGGGATGCTCTCGCCCGTTATAGCCGATTCGTCTATTGAGGCTGTACCGTAAGATATTATGCCGTCTACAGGGATTGTTTGTCCGGATTTAACTATCACCGTATCACCCACGTGTACCTCTTCGATGGGGCGAACTACCTCTACGCCATTCTCTTCTACGATGGCAGTAGCGGGCGAAAGTTTCATTAGTTTTTCGAGAGCTTCGCCTGTCTTGCCTTTCGACTTGGCTTCGAGGTACTTACCTACGGTGATAAGAGTCAATATCATCGCTGTCGACTCGAAATATACATCCGTAGTATAACTCTGTACTAACGATATATCTCTGTGCGACAGCCCATAACCTACCATATATATGGCAAATATTCCATAAATCAGTGCAGCAGCAGAGCCTATCGCTATGAGAGTATCCATATTCGGACTGAGATTGAATAGGCTTTTGAATCCTTTCGTGTAATAGACTCTATTTATAGCTACGATAGGTAGTGTCAGTAGCAACTGAGTCATAATGAATGATATGGGATTGCTTTGAGGACTAAGAAAATAGGGGATAGGAGCTCCCCACATGTGAGACATAGATATGTAAAGTAATGGCACAATGAAGATTATCGACCTGATAAGTCTTCGTCGTATATCTCTAATATTTTCTTCGAAAACGGTTGCCGTATTTGTAGCTATATTTTTCTGTGTATTAGCGTCTTGGGCGATTGTAGCTCCGTATCCTGCTTTTTGTACTGCATCGATAATGCTTTGGTTATCGGTCTTTTGGCTATCGATATCTAATGTGAGTGTGTTTGTAAGAAGATTGACATTGATATTGCTTGTGCCGTTGATTTTCTTTACGGCTTTTTCTACATGAGCTACACACGCAGCACAAGTCATACCCGATATATGAAATTTTTCTTTCATAGTATTTTATACATAAAAAATATATTGCAAAGTTAGTACAATTATAAGAGAATTGTTTCTCTATATTTGTTTTTCGGTAAAAACAAATATTTTTCTTCAAAAAATAATAGTAAGCGTTTTGGTTATGAGTCGAATATATCGGGGCGGATACGTTTTGTTCTCTCCAATGCCTGCTCGTATTCCCATTGGCGTATTTTAGCCTCGTTGCCCGAGAGCAATATGTCGGGCACACGCCAGCCATTGTACTCTGCCGGTCGAGTATAGACGGGCGGAGCGAGCAATCCGTCTTGGAACGAATCGGACAGAGCCGACTGTTCGTCGCCCAGAGCTCCCGGCAGTAGCCTCACTATAGCATCGGTAACTATTGCCGCAGGTAGTTCGCCACCTGTAAGTACGTAGTCGCCGATGGAGATTTCGCGATCGATGAGGTGTTCTCTTACTCGGTAGTCGATACCTTTGTAGTGCCCACACAGAATGATAATATTCTCTTTGAGCGAAAGCATATTAGCTGTCTTTTGGTCGAAGCGTTCGCCGTCGGGCGACATGAATATTACTTCGTCGTAATGGCGTTGGCTTCTGAGCTCTTCGATAGCCAGAAAAATGGGCTCTATCTGCATTACCATACCGGCCGAAAAGCCGAAGGCATAGTCGTCGACTCGGAAGTGTCGTTTGTCTTTCGACCAGTGTCGTAGGTTGTGTATGTGGATTTCGACCAACTTTTTGTCTTGAGCTCTCTTCACAATCGAGTTGTTTAGAGGGCTTTCGAGCAATTCGGGCATAAGTGTGATTATGTCTATACGCATCAGCCAACCAACTTAACTATCCATACAATAGCCACTACGAGCAACTTCTTGACTATACCGAACACGATAAGGCGTTTCAGGTGTTTGCTTTGCAGTTTGCCTTTGTAATTCAGTGTTTTGTGGATGTTGGCGAATATGTTTTTTATGAAATCCATCTTCATTAAATTAAACTTATTACACAAACTGTTTGAGGAAACGCACGTCGTTCTCGGAGAAAAGTCGGAGGTCTTTTATGCTGTATTTGAGATTAGTAATACGTTCTACTCCCATTCCGAAGGCGTATCCCGAAAACTCTTTAGAGTCGATACCGCAAGCCTCGAGCACGTTAGGGTCGACCATACCGCAACCAAGTATCTCTACCCACCCTGTGTATTTGCAGAACGGGCAGCCCTTGCCGCCACAGATGTTGCAAGAAATATCCATCTCGGCACTCGGTTCTGTGAAAGGGAAGTACGACGGGCGAAGGCGTATATTAGTCTTTTCGCCGAAAATCTCTTTGGCAAAATAGAGCAACGCCTGCTTGAGGTCGGCAAACGACACGTTGCGGTCGACATACAAACCCTCTATCTGATGAAAGAAACAGTGTGCACGGTACGAAATAGCCTCGTTACGATATACGCGACCGGGACAGAGTACTCTGATAGGCGGTTTCTGCGAGGTCATTACCCGCACCTGCACGCTCGACGTGTGGGTACGTAGCAGTATGTCGGGGTTCTTTTCGACGAAAAACGTATCCTGCATATCGCGTGCCGGATGCTCTGGCGGGAAGTTGAGAGCCGAGAACACGTGCCAGTCGTCTTCTATCTCGGGACCGTAGGCAATGGTGAAGCCTATCCGCGAGAATATGTCTATTATCTCGTTGCGTACCAGAGAGAGAGGGTGGCGGGCACCGAGCTCTATCGGTTCGGCGGTGCGTGTGAGGTCTTGTCGTTCTGCTGTGGCGGAGGTAGCATTCAGACTGTCTCTGAGCGTATTGATGCGGTCTGTCGCCAACTGACGCAGGGCATTGAGCATCTGTCCTATCTCGCGTTTTTCTTCGTTCGGTACATTGCGAAACTCATCGAAAAGAGCAGATATTTCGCCCTTCTTGCTCAGGTATTTTATCCTCAGAGCTTCTACTTCTTCCAAGGTCTTTGCCTGAAAGTCCTCTGCCAATGCCTTCAATTGCTCTATCTTTTGTCTCATTTTTTGTCTATGGTTCGGTACAATTTTTTTTAATTTATTCGATTAGAGGTAGGTCAGCTAACGGACAAAAAGCTGAAATGTCGTTTTGCCGACTTGTCTTTGTCCATCGTATACCGCTGCCAGTTCCAAGCCGATAGCAGCGTGTCTTCGAGCGACACTTCGGTCTTCCATTTCAGTATCTTATTGGCTTTCTGCGGGTCTGCCCAGATAGCTTCGATGTCGCCCGCACGTCTGCCGACGATGTCGTACGGCACCTTGACGCCTGTTGCCTGCTCGAATTTGTTTATCAGCTCCAGCACCGAAGTACCTTCGCCTGTTCCGAGGTTGAATATCTCTTTGCTCTCCACTTTGCCGTCGAGTAGGCGTTTGAGAGCTGCTATGTGGGCTTGTGCCAAATCTACTACGTTAATGTAGTCGCGGATACAGGTGCCGTCGGGGGTCTTGTAGTCGTTGCCGAATACCGAAAGTTTTTTGCGTATTCCAGCCGCTGTCTGCACAATATATGGCACGAGGTTTTCGGGTACTCCGTTGGGTTGCTCGCCGATGTACGACGACGGATGAGCGCCGATGGGGTTGAAATACCGCAATACGACGGCTTTCAGGTTGTCGTTGGCAGCCAGAGCATCGGTGATTATCTCCTCGCAAATCTGTTTTGTGTTGCCGTATGGCGACTGAGCAATTTTGATAGGAGTATTCTCGCTTACGGGCATTTTGTCTGCCTGTCCGTATACCGTACACGACGACGAAAACACCATATTGGGAATCTTATGTACCTGCATCAGCTCCAGCAGAGCTATCATAGAGCCGATATTGTTGCGGTAGTAGGGTAGGGGACGCTTGACCGAATCGCCTACGGCTTTTAGTGCCGCAAAATGTATGATTGCCTGAATACCTTCGTTTTTGGATAAAAATTTATCCATTGCCACGTAGTCGCTGCAGTCGATGTTCTCGAATTTGGGCTTGGAACCTGTTATCTTCTCTATTCCTTTGAGTACGTCGATGTTGGAGTTCGACAGATTGTCTACCACAATCACATCGAAGCCGCTCTCGATAAGCTCTACCACAGTGTGCGAACCTATGTATCCGAGTCCGCCTGTTACGAGTATTTTCTCTTTGTTGAACGAAAATTTTTCGATAAACTTCTTGAATCTGCTCTTTACTTCCATAGATTTTCGGGATATATTTTTTGTTGTACTAATCTTTTGATTCTCTCTACTACCATCGGTTTGTCTTCGATATAAGTCACTCCGAACCAAGTAGCGGGCGTGTCTATCACAGTGCAAGTCGCTCTGCCGCTCGATATCAGGTCATTGACCATTGTCGGTATGTAAAACTCCGATTTCGGCAGATTGCCCTCCTCTCGCAGAAACTGTACGAAACGTTTCTCGGTATATTCGAAGTAATCGGGGGTAAAGCCCCAAAAGTTCATCGAAACGGGAGTGTCAGGTTCGATTACAACTTCTTCGTTTTCATTCTGTTGGAAAACAATTTGGTCGCCTTTACGGATTATTTTTGTGCGTTCTATCACCTTTGTCAGCTGCGAACGGTCGTCTACAAAACATTCGCCGCGCGACACATAGCCGTTCTCCGACAGTGTGTTTTGCAGTCGGTATGCCACCATACAATATTGGTTGCTTTTGCCTGTGACTCTACCCAGAAATTCCGCTAGTACCTCGAACGACTCTCTTCCGTAGAAGTCGTCGGCATTAATCACACCGAAAGGTTCGTTTATGACATCTTTTGCCATCAGTACAGCGTGTGCGGTGCCCCAAGGTTTTTCACGTTCGGGATTGTACGAACAGCCTTCGGGGACGGCGCTAATGTCTTGGAAGACAGTTTTTACCTCTATTTTGTCTTCGAACTTGGATATTACCTCGCGGCGAAAATCCTCCTCGAAGCTATGGCGTATTACGAAGACCACCTTACCGAAACCGGCTCTTATGGCGTCGTATACCGAATAGTCCATAATTGTCTCGCCGCCGACTCCAACTCTGTCGAGTTGCTTGAGCCCTCCGTAGCGGCTACCCATTCCTGCTGCAAGTATCAATAGTGTAGGTTTATTCATAAAAAAATGAGTTGTTCAAAATGAAACGTGTATGATACATTTTTTCGAGGGTACAAAAGTACAAATTTTTTCGCCGTCGGGAGCTAACATTTCGTACCGAAGTATCGTTTTAGCTAAATATTCGGTTTGGTGACAGATTTCGTAGGTACGAAAAACGAGTTTTTTGAGTTTTTATCGACTCTAATACGAATAGCGATGAATAAAATTATGTTTTTATGTTTTTTAACGCAGTAAAATTTGGTATTTGAAAAATAATAACTATTTTTGCCGAAAATATATTTACAAAAAATATGCTTACATATACGATACTGTTTCTGATAGGCTCTATTGTAAGCGGTTTCGTAACGATCGACTTACCGAAAGCTAACGGTACCAAACAAGTACCGAGCGTTTCGTGTATAGCTACCCACGAGCTACTGTCGATTGATTTTCACCAATTTATTCACTACAAATACCTCCCACGTTTCGGCATTGTCGCACGCTCCGCTTAGTGCTGAGAGGTGCTAAGAGACGGAGTAGCTTGTTCTCTCCTTTGTGTATTAAGCTATAATTAATGCTTTTAATGAATCCGTCGAATGGAGCAGCGGGAAAATACACAAAACCAAGGGCAGTTGTGTGTGTGCCCCAAAAATACACCGTATAATATAAATAATAAAAAATATAGTTATGAACAAGTGGATTATTAGAACATTACCCACAATACTATTGCTTATTGGAGCATTTATGGTTTTGGGCGGGTGCGAGGAAAATAAAACTTCTATATTTGATAGTAAAACAATATCACTAACTTTTGGCGATAGTATTCGTTTGTATGCCGATTCGGGCGATATTATCGTTTTCGATTCTGTTTTCGACCAGAGAGCCCCTTACTACGACTGTTCTCGTTTCGACTTATTGGACCCTCATGCCATTCTCGGATTTTCATTGAAAAAAAATGGTACTGTAAACAGACTATTCACTAATATTTCGGGGTGTGGTATAATTAGAACTTCGCAAGGAGACTCTACTGTAATTTCCAATGAATTGGACACATTGGGGTATGTATTAAAAGCATTGTGGCTATTGCCTTATCCTACGACTGACCTTTATAATAAAGAAACTCCCAATGGTACTCCCGATATTGCTAAGAAAATGTATAAAGTAACCCTTCAAATAGCAAGACCATGAAAAACATAATAAAGACGAAACATCATATCTTTGTAAGAGTAACAAGTATTGTCGCTATTGTAATTATAGCCGTATGTAGTGCTTGGGCGATACAAGGATGCGAAAAAAAAGAGAAAGAGCAAACTAAAAATATACCAGTTAATTCAATAGCTCAAGGGTATATTAGTAAAGTCTATCGTAGTAACAATTTTGTATTGAAGTCGCAACAAAGCTTGGATGATTTTATAGAAGCATTCGAAATACCTAATTTGTCGCAGTTAAAAATTAATTTTGATACCGATATGGTGATAGCTGTTATCGAGAGCAATAATAGTTCTTCGACTATAGATATAACCAATATAACCGAATTTAAAGATAAGATTGAGATCAGAGTGGAAAATTTACGTAAAGGTATGACCGCAGATATAGGGAGCATATACCATATCGTGAAAATACCGAAGACGGATAAAAATATTGTTTTTATGAAAATAACCTCATATAATTAGAATTAAAATGAAAAAATTAAAATTGTTCGTGTTTGGACTTTTGTTGATTAGTCCTTTTGTAGCAGTAAATTCGCAGCCTTCGGTAGAATCTCTCTATACCAAGGAGGAAGTAAAAGAGATGGGCGACTATCTGATGAACAAGCTATTGCCTCTTTACAAAGGTAGATTTGCCAAAACCGGAGGAGGTATCAATACCGATATGTTCAATGCAAGCGAAGACGAAGAGATGAAATTCTTCCAAAGGTATAGAATTGCAGATGTTTTGAAGAGCGGATATTATCCGTCGATGGAGCTTATAAACAACTACTTGTTTCCTAAGTCGCTTAAAGAGATAGGCGATAATAGACCTCTTTTGTCGGAACTATTGTTCGACATCTATAGTTCGGAAGGGTCGGAATATATGAAAAATCTTCTCTCTGCCGATAAGAAAGATGATAATTTCAAGATATTCAGCAACAAAACAGTGGGTAATATGTTTTATCTGTCTATCTTATTTGTAGAGTATCCTATCAGAGACCTTATGTATAGCCGAAAGCTTCTGCCCAACGAGAAAATTTTTCTACTCAAAGAGTATTCGGATATTACAAGCGCAGACAATAGAGAGATGCTCGGATATATAAGCAAGTTACTGAAAAAAGCATCGCAGCTCAAATAGCAAACAGCATTCGGTTGTTGTACTAAGCAAGCTATTTGTTAATATAGAGCAGGTTACCGCAAGTGGTGCCTGCTTTTTTTAGAATTGCGGTCGAGTGAAAAAACGTATAGTTACGGAGAAGAGCGCTGTTGTACCAATCGAAAATTATACATAATTTTGCAGGATTTTTTAGAGGTCGCCCTCATAACATTATCTTGAAACCAATTATATACTTTGTACTTGTACGCTATCGATAACCCAAAATGATATACCCCGACAGTTTCGAGCAGAAGATAGGTGTCGATATTGTGAGAAACAATATCAAAAAAATGTGTGTCAACGACTTGTCGTATGTGTTTATAGATAAACTAAATTTCACTAACGACTACTATTTGATAAAACATCGGCTCGAATATATCAAAGAAATGTTCGACCTACTCGAGAACAATATCAATGTTTTACCTATATACCAGATAGACGACTTTCGAGTGCCGTTTAAATCGACCGAAATAGAGGGTACTTTTTTAGAGACAGATATATTGCTGTCTATCAAAAAGTTTCTTGAGTGTTTAGGGCAGCTTGTAGACTTTTTTTCGACGAAAAACAAAGAGTGTCATCCGCTGCTTGCAAACTATTTAAGCAATGTGGCTGTTGCCGATAGTGTGCTAAAAGATATATCGCGGATACTCGATAAAAACGGTGAAATAAAAGACAATGCTACTCCCGAGCTAGCGCAAATTCGTTCGACAAAGTCACAGATTCAGGCGTCGATATCAAAGACTCTTCAGAGGATACTCCAAAAGGCACAAGCCGACGAGTTGGTAGAGAAAGACGCCACTCCCGTCGTACGTGAGGGAAGGCTCGTTATCCCCGTACTATCGATGAATAAACGTAAAATCGACGGTATTATTCACGATGAATCGGCTTCGGGAAAAACGTTCTATATCGAACCTTCGCAAGTAGTACTGCTCAACAACAAAATACGAGAACTCGAAAGCGACGAACGAAAAGAGATAATAAAGATACTCACTGCCGTAACCTCGTCTATCAGACCCGAATATACCAATATTCTGCACGCACAAAAAATCTACCTACAGCTCGACGCCCTGAATGCCATCGCAAAATACTCCATACACATCAAAGCAATTTGTCCCGATATAGGCGACCGATGTGTGATCGATTGGCGCAAAGGACGCCACCCGATATTGCAGGAATTGCTCGAAAAACAGGGAGGGCAGATAGTACCTCTCGATATAAAACTCGACGACAAAGAGCGAATAATAGTAATATCGGGAGCCAATGCCGGCGGTAAATCGGTCTGTATCAAAACCGTGTGCCTACTGCAATATATGTTGCAATGCGGCTTGCCGATACCTATTGCCGAAGATAGCGAGGCAGGCGTATTCGACGATATATTTCTCGACATAGGCGACGGGCAGAATATCGAAAACGACCTATCGACATACTCTTCGCACCTGCAGAATATGAAGTTTTTCGTAAAAAATGCCACAGAAAAAACATTGGTGGCAATAGACGAATTTGGGTCGGGTACGGAGCCCGAAATGGGCGGAGCTATTGCTCAGGCTACCCTCGAAGAGTTCTGCCGTAAACGTGTATTTGGCGTGGTGACAACGCATTACACAAACATCAAATACTTTGCCGAGCAGACTGAGGGCGTAGTCAACGGCGCCATGCTCTACGACAGAAGCAAGCTGAAGCCTTTGTTTGAGCTGAAAATAGGACAGGCCGGGAGTTCGTTTGCACTCGAGATAGCCCAAAACATAGGTCTGCCTCAAAATATCATAGCTGCGGCAAAACAACTTGTAGGGCAGCAAGCTATCAACTACGATCGCCTGACGCAGGCAGCAATAAAAAACAAGGTCTATTGGGAGAATAAGCGCGAAAAGATACGCCGACGATCGAAAGAGCAAGACGAAATAATATCGCAGTACGAGGCTAAGCTATCGAGTATAGAGGCAGAGAAAAAAGAGATTATCCGCCAGGCAAAAATGGAAGCTCGCCAAATAGTCGATTCTGCTAATGCTACTATCGAGAATGCTATTCGTACCATCAAGGAGAGCAACGCAGATAAGGCTAAGACCGCCGAGGCGCGTCGGACGATACGCTCGTTTACCGACGATATCGTACCGAAGACCGAAGTAGACAAGCCTGCTTCTGCGACATTCAAAATAGGCGACCGTGTAGTAATGAAAGGGCAAAGCGTAGTAGGAGAGATACTCGATATAAGCGACAAAAAGGCTATCGTTGCCTTCGGGGCGATAAAGACGACCGTCCGTCTATCTGATCTGGAGGCGGCAACAGGCAATAGGGTAAAACAGACTGCAAAAGCAGGGCTTTCGAAAGCAACTACCAACGAAATCCGTCGGCGGCAACTCAATTTTTCGCAAGAGATAGACCTGCGGGGCATGCGTGTGTCCGAGGCTTTGAAGGCGGTAATGTACTATATCGACGATGCACGTATGGCAAATGTAGGGCAGGTGAGGATACTACACGGCACTGGCGAAGGAGCTCTAAGACAAGCTATTCGCGAGTATTTGAGCGGTCTGTCGTTTCTAAAGTCGTTCGGCGACGAGCACGTGCAGCTCGGCGGAGCGGGTATTACTGTTGTAAATTTTTAGTTATAGCTTGCCAAAGCGTATCGTCGGGCACGGGAGCTTCTATCACTATCCGTTCTTGCTTTACAGGGTGTACAAACTCGACGCTTCGGGCGTGTAGCGAGATGCCTCCGCCTCGGTTTGAGCGAGGAGCACCGTATTTTAGGTCGCCTTTGATGATGCAGCCCATTGCGGCAAGTTGGCAACGTATCTGGTGATGTCTGCCCGTCTCGAGGTCGACCTCGAGTAGAGTGTATCTATCCGATTTGCCGAGTGTTTTATAGTGTAAAACAGCCTCTTTCGACTGAGGCACTGCTTTAGGGTAAGCGTAAGACTTATTTTGTTGCTCGTTTCTGACCAGAAAGTGTCGGAGCGTATCCTGAGGCTCTTGTGGAGGCGAGTATACTATAGCCCAATACTTTTTGGTTATCTGTCGGAGGGCTAATATCTCATTGAGGCGTGCGAGAGCTTTCGATGTCTTGGCGAAAATGACCACACCCGATACGGGGCGGTCGAGGCGATGCACTACACCGCAGAAGACATTTCCTTTTTTTTGGTAACGCTCTTTTAAATACTCTTTGACAGACTCTACCAGAGGCTTGTCGCCCGTCTTGTCGCCTTGTACTATCTCCGACGACGACTTGTTTACGGCTATAATATGATTGTCTTCGTAAAGTATGTGCATATATATTTTTTGGCAAAGGTAGAATATATTTTTCTAATAAAAAAGTACTAACTTTGCCGTTTGTTTGTACGTACGGCGATATGGTACGAACTCCTATTTTTTTAATCTATATATGTATGAAAATAAATAAAGACAAATTCAAACGTAGCAATACGAATCAGACATTCGGCGGACAGCAACGCAAGAGTTTCAACCCGAATTTCTCAATGAATAATACCCTCAATAGAGGTCGTAAACCAAGCTACGACCATACGGCAGATAGCAATAATGCCGACAACAGAGACGAAAAACGTAAAACACCTTTCGAAAATACTCGCAAGCCTTTCAATAGCGACCGTAAACCTTTCGAGCGCGACCGCAGACCATTCAATAGCGACCGCAAGCCTTTCGAGCGTGACCGAAAACCTTTCAATAGTGAGCGTAAGCCTCGCCAGACAGGCGACAATAGGAGCTATACTCCCAGAGATAGCCGCAAGAGAGACTACGCAGAGGCTCCGCGTAATCTGTACTCGGCGGGTAACTCTCGACAGGTACGGTATTCGACCGATTTTATGGATATGAGCAAACCTATGCGACTCAATCGATTCTTGGCGAACTCCAATATATGTTCGCGAAGAGAAGCCGACGATTTCATTGCGAGTGGGGTAGTGAGCGTAAACGGACAGATAGTAACGACGCTTGGCACGAAGATAGTACCGGCTCAAGATAAGGTATACTTCCACAACGAACCCGTTTCCTTAGAGAAAAAAGTATATATTTTGCTCAATAAGCCGAAGAATATCATCACCACCTCCGACGACCCGAAAGACCGCAAGACCGTACTCGACCTTATCAATGGTGCTTGCCAGCAAAGAGTATACCCCGTAGGACGGCTCGACCGCAATACGACCGGCGTGATACTCATTACCAACGACGGCGAACTCACTACAAGGCTTACACACCCGAAACACCTATTCAAAAAGATATATCACGTGGGGCTCGATAAAGACCTCGAAGATAGCGATATGCAGAAGCTCAAAGACGGCATCGTCCTCGAAGACGGCGAGGCTAAAGCCGACGATGTATCGTATGTAAAAGACGACAGCAAGAAGCAAGTAGGCATCGAGGTACATTCCGGACGAAACCGCATCGTAAGGCGTATGTTCGAACACCTCGGATATAAGGTCGTAAACCTCGATAGAGTATATTTCGCGGGGCTGACGAAGAAAAATCTCCCGCGCGGCAAATGGCGTTTCTTGTCGGAACGAGAGGTGAGCTTCCTCAAGATGAATTCACAGTAAATGGCCGACGGGGCGAAGCGATGTTCAAGAAAATCGATGTTGTTTTCTCATATATCCGCTATTTTTTTCTAAGCAGATACGGATATATATTCGTGGGAGTGGTGTTCGTGGTGTGGATGACCTTTTTCGACACTAACAGTTTCATTAAATCGTGGCGTTTGAGGTCTGAAAATATAAGGCTCAAACGAGAAAATACCGCCACACAACACAGTATCGACGAAAACGAACGTCTAATAAATGCTCTCACCGACGACAGAGAGACGCTCGAACGTTATGCACGAGAAAAATATGGTATGAAAGCCCCCGACGAAGATGTATTCCTTTTCGATGAGTAGATTAAACTTTTGCGGTAGATAGCAATCTGTCTGTATTAAAGTAGTTTTTTA
>ERZ773022.485-NODE-485-length-32278-cov-27.376470_pt1 | contig 32278 bp, 26 predicted proteins | sample MGYA00580839_ERZ773022 | MGnify/ENA primary metagenome ERZ773022 (study PRJEB29015, sample SAMEA2738020) | human oral metagenome | biome: human oral; feature: human-associated habitat; material: dental | place: China | collected 2044 ... | reverse complement strand
TCATCCGCTTGTCCACAAACAAATCAGGAGCTGCCACGAGGTACGGGTTGATGTTTTTGACAAGGTGTTCTTCCGGCTCCGCCTTAATGTCGGCATAAGTGAAGAGCTTGCGTAAGGACTGGCTCCCCTTCTCGAAGCCGATGATGACGCAGTGGACGTGTGCCATGCCGGGTGCTTCTGATGCCCATTGGAATGATTGGTGGGCGAAACTGATGTGCCAGCCCGCGTTGAACAGTGGGCGGAACAGTGCTGGCACTGGCTGGCCTTGTGCAATCGAGTTGGTGGATACGAACGCGAACTTGCCGCCTGGATGGCCATCGAGGTAATCGGCGGCTTTCTTGTACCAGCCTGTGACGTAGTCGAGGTATCCGGCGTAGTCTTTGCCCCAGACGATCTGTAGGTCTTCCTTTTGGTCTGCTGCCTTGAGGTACTGCCCGATGAATGGTGGGTTTCCTGCGCAGTAGATTTCGTTTCCTTCGGGAACGATGTCGGCCCAGTTAGTGCGCAGTGCGTTGCCTATGTGGATGTTGGCGCGGTTGAAGTCGTCAATTGGTAGACGGACCATGCTCGTTCCCAGAAGGTCCGCCATGTGCTGGTTGGCGAGGTGGTCAATGAGGAGCATGGCGGTGGAGGCAATAGCTGCTGGCCATTCCTCGATTTCGATGCCCGCGAAGTTCGACATGCGCACCACGGTGTCTTCCATGCCGTCGGCTTGCAAGCGGGGTTGGTGTTCTTGCTTGTAGATGCCGTCATGCCAGTCGAGTTCGCGTCTGCGGGCGATGAGACGCAACTCGAGCGCGCGCAGTTCCTTGTACGCCACGATCAGGAAATTGCCACAGCCACATGCTGGATCCAGCAGTCGGATCCCGGCAAGCCGGTTGTGCAGTTTGGTGAGTTCTGCCTTGTTGTCCCAGGAGTCTTCGAGTTTGCGTTCCAGGTCGTCGAGGAATAGGGGGCGTAGGGTTTTGAGGATGTTTGCTTCGGTCGTGTAGTGCTCGCCCATCTCACGTCGTGCTTTGGAGTCTTTGACGGTTTGGAACATGGAGCCGAAGATTGCCGGGCTGATCACGGACCAGTCGAAGCCGGATGCGTCCAAGACTTCCTGTCTGAACTTCACTGGGAGTGTGGGGATGTCTAGCTTGTTGGAGAATAGTCCGCCATTGATGTACCGCAATCCGGCAAACTCACGAGAAACGCCGGGTGTTCCGGCGCGGTCAAGTGCAGGGTTGTTGACTGCGTCAAACAGTTCAGAGAGCTTGTCGGTGAGGTTCTCTGGGGTGGTGTGCTCGGCAAGCCAGTTGTGGAATGCGTCTTTGGTCCACATGTTTGTGTCATCGCCAAACCAGAGGAACAATAGTCTGCCGAGCAGCTGAGTTGCTTGGCTGGTTTCCATTCCTGCTTTAGCGAGGTCTTCATAGAGGCGGCCCATGAGGCGTGCGGCTTTGGATGAGGCGGTCTCTGATTCGCGGTCGAAGACTTGCCGCATTCGTTCTACCAGTGCTGGCAGAGAAAGGAACTCGTCGTCGATCCCGATTTTCATGGCTTCAAGCCGGTCGCGCAGGTCCGGGTCTGGTGTGCCGATTTCATGTCGGTGCGCCATGAGTTTGGCGTTGACAGAGCCAAGTTTTGCGTGCCTGGGCCAGCGCCAGTCCTGACTGCCGCCATCAGTGAAGATCACGAGCCGTTCGGCGCTGACTTTTGCCAGTTCAGCGTCGATGAGTCGCTGTTCGGGCCGTGTTGGTAGTTGGTAGCACACCCACACAGCCATTCCCCGATAGGTGGCAACTTTGTCGAGCTGGGCTCCGTGAGCTTCGAACTCGCGGGGAGCGTCAGGTTTTGACCAACCGAGTTTGCGGAATAACTGGTCGAAGTTGTCTACATCAACCAGTTGCATCAGTTGGTCAGTCATTGCTAACTCCCATCACGGAGACGATATGGATTGGGTCTTTGCCGCTACGCGTTTGGATGACTAGGTCATCTCTTATGTACAGGGTGCGCAGCAAGTCGAGTAGCTCGGCATCGGTAGCGCCTCTGCGCCGCGCCGACCGAAGCTTGTTGGTAGCGAGCTTAGTCAATGGTGTTTGAAACAGGGCGTCAAGCGCTTGGTCAGTCTCTGGATCGCCAATCAGGCGGAGTTGGTTGCCAAGCCTGTTCCAGAGGATCTTACGTTCGCCTCGTAGTCGGCCAGCAATGTTCTGTTGTTCCTTCAAAGGGCCAGACTTGACCAACTCTTTGACCAGGGTGTCGTGTCCCTCGGAGCGTTCCAGGCCTTGTTCGGAGGGTGTGGCCTCAAAGATGCGTAGTGCCTCATGTCCGGTCAGCAGCTGCATTTCGCCGTTGCTACTGGCCCAACCAAACAGGTCCATGCCGGATTCTGTTTGCACATGTGCAGCAACACCGTCACCACTGTCGGTGAGGCGATAGGCTCTGGTTGCGTCGATCATGTCTGGCAGGCGCGCAATGCGCTCGGCAAGACCTGGATCATCCTTGGTGGCTTTGTTCCAGATCTCGTAGGCCAGCGAGGAGGCATCGACATCGTCTTCCCGCGCAACATCATCGATGTGTCCGTTGTAGAGATCGCGAATGATCGCTACTTCTTCGTCGGTGTCAAAGAAGGATTCGTCTGAGCCGAATGTTGCAGCGTTTGCGGCCAGGCGCTTATGCACCCGTTTGCGTAGGTTCAACACGTCTTCTACTGAGCCGTGAGAGATGGTGTAGATCAGAACCGTGTCCGCTTCTTGCCCCACACGGTCTACGCGGCCCGCGCGCTGAATCAACTGGATGATCGCCCAGGGGATGTCGTAGTTCACCACGATGTGAGCGTCTTGAAGGTTCTGCCCCTCTGACAACACATCAGTTGCAACCAAGATGCGTAGTTCATCGCTGGTATCGGGCGCGTAGTCTTCATCGGCAGTCATGAGCTTCGCGTTTGATTTCGGAGAGAACCTTTGGGCTACCGCCGTGGGGTTATCGGTGTCACCGGTGGCGAGTCCAACATTGTCCACGCCCATTTGTCGCAGTGCCGCTGCGAGATAGTTCGCGGTGTCTTTGTACTCCGTGAAGATCAATACCTTCTCGCCCGGATGTTCAATCCTCGCAAGATCAGCAAGCGCCCGCAGTTTCGAGTCTTTATCTACCGTCCACTGACCATATGAGGTCAATAGTGCCGAGATCACCCGGTTATCAGCTTCAAGCTCATCACGTAGTCTGCCCACAAATAATGAGGGACGCACCCACTTAATGTCGGGGCTGGGCTTGTCAGCCACCAAAGCGTAGTCGTGAGCCGGATCGGTTACCGTCTGGGTTTCCAGTTCGACCGAGGACTCCTCACCCGAGTCCGAATCACCGCGAAGAACGTTTGCGTCGATGGTGCCAATGGGGATTGGTAGATCCTCATCGATTGCGTACATGAACAATTGATTGCGAGTCAAGTGACGCTGCAGCGACAAAATGAACGAATGGCCGCACGACGACAGGCGCTTGTAGAAGTTCGTGCGCACAAAACCCGAGACGTGGCCGCGTGAACGTTCCAAGTCCTCAAGGATTCTCACTTCTTCCGGGGTCGCTTGCTTCCTGCCAGCCGGGGAGACGTAGGCGAACAAGTCATACCGGGGAAGCTTCAACGCGGCAATCGCATCCAACGTCATGTCATCAACCATCAAAGCCGCTGGGTCTCCCGCATCAAACCTGTGGTCGACCGGGATTGCCTTGCGCTCCGGGAAGAAGAACCTCTGCCCGTTGGAGAACGTTAAATACTGATGGCCATCCTCATCAGTGCTCGCATAGTTCTCTTTCACGAAAGATCGGGTGCGCCGGACCAGATGCTCACCCATGAGACGCTTCCAGTCTTCCGGCTCATCCGACTTACGGAATGCTGCCAAAGTTGAAAGCCCGAACTCAAGGTTGTCAGCGAAGTTCGCTTTGGATAGTGCCGCCAATGGTTGCAGGCCAAGGTCTTCATCCTCATCGATGAACAACCCCAGCTGATTAGCGACGTCCGCGTACTTGATATTGAACGGCGTGGCGGTAAGCAGCAAGGCTTTCGACTCATTAGCCATGATGTAACGCTGCACGTTCTGATACGCCTGCGTCTTCTCGTTACGCAAGGTGTGGGACTCATCCACAATCACTAGTGGATAGCGGCGCAGATCATCCAGAGTGTGACTCATCGAATACGGCACAACCCGGCCATGCAAGTCATATGCCTCAAGATGCTCCTCCCACATCTTCTGCAAATTCTTCGGGCAAATCACCAGCGGCTGGTAGCCATACTCATCTCGCAACGTCAGCGCGACCGCGATGGCTGTCAGGGTCTTACCCAAACCGACGACATCACCGAGCATGGTACCTCCACGCATCATCACCCTGCGGGCCAGGGTCTTCACTGCTGTTGCCTGGTACTCCAGCAGTTCATCGCTGATCCGACCGGTAAGCGAATACTCATCCAGACCTTCACGAACGTCTCTGGACATGTCGTAGCAGACCTTCAAGAACACGTCATATGGATGGCGCGGTGTGGGCGACGCCCACGACTCATCAAGAAGCTTCAACACCTCCGGACCAATAGGCAAACTCCAGTCGTCATTCCACCGGTCCTCAAACCACTGAGCCAGCTTCGCTGCCCCATCTTTATCCATCACGTCCGTGTTCAACTCCAGATTTGAGGTCAAACCCGGATACGTCAGGTTCGATGACCCAACCAAACCAGCGATTGGGTTGGCGATGTCATCTCGATGGAAAATGTATGCCTTCCCGTGCAATGGCTGATCGCAGAACACCCTAATCTCAACAGCACCCGCCGAGATTTGCTCATGCAATCGGGCAAGGGTCTCACGATCTCCAGCTGTTGGGATACCCCGCATCAACTGCCCACGCAAAACCTCAAGTAGAGCATTCCGACGCTGCGCCGCTATCTCACGATCAGCGGTGATGTCCTCTTCTCCTTCGATCTCGCGCTGGTAGGCAGCTATCACCTCCTGGTGAGCGGAACCCTGCACCATTCCAATAAGAATCCTCGCAATAGGGGTCGAACCATTCTCGGAGATTTTCTGATCAACGATGTCACACAGCATGTTCCAACCACGCAGGTTAAAATATCCCGTCGCTACGTCCAAACGCTCAAAAGTCTGAAACATCTTGCGTGTAAGGCTGCCCATCTTCGTTTCGTCAGACAGGTTGTCAAGAATTCTGGCCATACCTAGATTCCTTCGCTTTCTACTACCTTGTGCCTGTGCGCAAGTTGTTGACGGTTTGTTTATGCGGCTGTTGTCCAGGCCGCTTGGTGTCGTTCGTATTCGATGGAGGATTTGCCGCCGAGGCTGGTGTGGATGCGGCGGGGATTGTAGAAGTCTTCGATCCAGGTGGCGACCCCGGCGTAGACCTGGTCGTGGGTCTCGGTGGAATCCGCTTCCATACCGGGCAGTGCCATGAAGTCGTCGTCACGCGCAGCAGTCATGCGACCAAGAATAGCGGGTAATCTACGACACACAAGCTAGCTGGTGTGGCGTGTGGGGGTACAAGGGGATTGGTGCGTCGGTGAGCAGCAGCTTCGGGGTAACGGGTATGTGTTTCCGCCGTTTCGTTGATCGTTCCGGCCAACTTTGGGTATATTTCTCAGTAAGTGTTCGGGCTGCTGCGTCGCATGTCCATGATCCAAGGAAGGAAGTAGAGCTGCGATGAGTAACCTTGGGGCATATCAGATGGTCACTACGGGAATTAAGGCACTGGGAGGGCCTGGTCCTGCAATTGCCAAGGCAACAGGAGTGCTGATGCTCGGCGGTGTGATTATCTTTCGAACTGGACTCAATATCGGTGCAAGACTGCGCGAAGGTAAGACCGCTGAAGTTAAGGTCGCTGACTGGGCACGAGCAAAGTTCGCTCAATCCAGTGCCGATGGGTTTTCTGATGTGTATACAGTCTCTGCCGACGTTGAGTGTGGTGGTGGTCTGGTGCTGCATGCAGGTGATCAATTCCGTGCGGGCAAGATTATCGACGACATGGTCCATATCGAGGTTGAAGGCAGTGATAATAATCCATTTATCGTGTCTGTCGAGCAATTGGGGCAGCACTCTGACTACCCCTCACTGCTTGAGAAAGAGATCGATTTACCGACTCATGATTGATGACTGAGTGCTAGCAACACGCCTCCCATTTCGTTCGGGGGTCCCGAGAAGCTGGCCCTAATTCCTCCTATGGGTGAGTATGGGATCGGTCTCTGTCGTTGGATCGGCCGGTTGCGTGAGAGGTGGACGCAGATGAGCATGCCCCTCCTTACGGTGTCGTTTGTCGACCATGGAGGTCGATAGTGTGACCCAGAGGAGGGGACAGGATGTCTCAGAAAATTGCCAACAAGGGAGATGGCAACCAGATCGCTCAGTTCGGTGGGGACCTGAACGGAACGCTCAATCAGATCAACGGAACACGGACGTTGGCGTCCCTGACGCTGCCTGAGCTCGGCGAGGAGTATCTGTTGGCCGATTCGATTGTGTCGAGGGAGCGGAAGTCAAGACTCAAGACATCAGCAATCGCGGTGTCGGTGTGCCTCCTGTGTTGTGGCATCACTGTCGCCATGTATTGGTTGTTTGGGCAGCCGTCTCTTAAGGAGATTGTCTTCAGCTCGACAGAAGGATCGAAACTCGAGTTGAGTATGAATCTGACGCTAGCGATCCCCGTGGTTGCGGCTGCTCTCTCAGGGGCAGGAGCATATGGAAAGGTGATAAACCCGAGTGAGCTCGAGGTTGATCGGCAGCAGCATCGAAGGAATGCCTACATGGTGGCCCGCCAGAGGGGCCTCACCGAGCGAGATTGGTACGAGGTTGTCGAAGCCGCCAAGCAGAGCTAGACGTCGGTAGGCGCGGGAGGGTGTGCGTGCCTGCGCCCTGCACATCCTCCCGTGCCCGCGCACATAGTCGCACAAATGTGCAGTTATGATGCACATCGCCGCACGAGTGTGCGCCGCTACAGCTAGCAACAGTACGGTTCGTGCCAATCCATTTCGAACGTTATTTGTCTGGACTAACGCCACCACCCATACGTCTGACAAATCAGCCCAAAACCGCCGCAACCACACCCCAAAACCCGCCCCGGCCTCGTCCCAGACGGACCCGGAAAGTGAACGCCACCACCCGCGTGGCCTAGGATTGGGGGCACGCCGACGCGCCCCCAAGGACGGGAGCACCCGGCACGCAGCAGCACCGCACACGCGGCACCGCAGGGTGAGTCCAGCAACGAAGACGGACACGCCAGGCACCACCGCACCCCAGCAGAGCCGCCGCACAACCACAACCTCAACACCGATGTTGACCCACACAGAGGAGACTCCTATGAAGCCCCGCCTCGCAGCTACAGCCCTCGTCGCCGCATCCGCATGCGCCCTCGCCCTCGGCGCCTGCACCCCCGGCGACACCGCCCAATCCTCGTCCAGCCCCGCAGCGAAGGGTGGCGGAGACGGCAACTACACGATCGCCGTCGTCCCCAAGGACGCCACCAACCCCTGGTTCGTCCGCATGGAAACCGGCGTCAAGAAGTATGCGTCGGACACGGGCATGAACGCGTTCCAGAAGGGCCCCGCTGAAACCGACGCCACCATGCAGGCCCAGGTCATCCAAGACCTCATCGCCCAAGGCGTCGACGCCATCTGCGTCGTCCCCGTCGACCCCGGCGCCATCGAACCCGTCCTCAAGCAGGCCATGGACGCGGGCATCGTCGTCGTCACCCACGAAGGCGCCTCCCAGGAAAACACGATGTACGACATCGAAGCCTTCAACAACAGCGAATACGGCGCGTTCATCATGGACAACCTCGCCCAAGCCATGGGTGAAGAAGGCGTCTACACCACCATGGTCGGCCACGTCACCAACGCCTCCCACAACGAATGGGCAGACGGCGCCGTCGCCCACCAGAAGGAGAAGTACCCCAAGATGACGCTGCTCGAAGCCGAGCCCCGCGTCGAATCCCAGGACAACGGTGAAACCGCCTACCAGACCGCCAAGGAAGTCCTCAAGAAGTACCCCGAAGTGAAGGGCATCCTCGGCACCTCCTCCTTCGACGCGCCCGGCACCGCCCGCGCCATCGAAGAGCTCGGCCTCAAGGGCAAAGTCTTCACCGCAGGCACGGGCATGCCCGCCGCCAACGCCCAGATCCTCAAGGACGGCTCCGTGTCGACCCTGACCCTCTGGGACCCCGCGGACGCCGGCTACGCCATGGCATCCCTGGCCACCAAGATCCTCAACGGTGAAAAGATCGAAGACGGCGTCAACCTCGGCGTCAAGGGATACGAATCCATGCACTTCTCGCAAGGCTCCACCAAGGTCCTCGAAGGCAACGGCTGGATCCAGATCACCAAGGACAACGTCGATTCTCTCGGCTTCTAACCGCTTACCGCACACGACCGCCCGCGCGCCACGGCCTCGTCCCAATGAACGAGGCCGTGGCCGGGCCACCCCAGCGCGTGCACTGACGCTCGCGCACCCCCACGCGCCCACGCGAAGCGAACCCGCGCGCGTGAGGGGTGGCCCCGGGTCGGTACCACGCGTCGGAAAGGACACCACATGGACACCCCAGTGCTGGCGGTACGACACGTCAGCAAGTCCTTCGCAGGCGTGCGAGCCCTGGTCGACATCGACCTCGACATCGCGCCCGGAGAAATCCACTGCCTCGCCGGAGAAAACGGGTCGGGCAAATCCACCCTGATCAAAGTCATCTCCGGAGTCCACACCCCCGAACAGGGCACGGTCTCCATCGGGGGCCGCGACTTCACGCGACTGACACCCGCCGACGCCATCGACGCGGGCGTACGCGTCATCTACCAGGACTTCTCCATCTTCCCCAACCTCTCCGTCATGGAGAACATCGCGCTCGGCAGCGAAGTCGCCGCCGGACGCCGCCTCGTCAACCGCTCGCGCATGCGCGAAGTCGCCCGCGAAGCCGTCGCCAAAATCGGCTTCCATGTCGACCTCGACGAACTCGTCGGCAACCTCTCCGTCGCCGACAAACAGCTCGTCGCCATCAGCCGCGCACTCATGGGCGACGCGAAGCTCATCATCATGGACGAGCCCACGACCGCCCTCACCAAGAAGGAAGTGCGCGCCCTCTTCGACATCGTGCGCGACCTGCAATCGCGCGGCATCGCGATCCTCTTCGTGTCCCACAAGCTCGAAGAAGTCTTCGAAATCGCGCAACGCTTCACCATCTTGCGCAGCGGACACAAGGTCATTACCTGCCCGAAGGAAGAGCTCGACCGCGCCAGCTTCGCCCGCCACATGACCGGGCGCGACTTCGACGAGGAGCGCTACCAGCCCGGCGACATCACCGACGCTCCGATCCTCCAGGTCGAGGGCGCAACCGTGAGCGGCGCCTTCGCCGACGCATCCCTGAGCGTGCGACCCGGCGAAATCCTCGGCATCACCGGCCTCCTCGGCTCCGGACGCACCGAACTCGCCATGTCCCTCTTCGGAATGCTCCCCCTCGACTCCGGGCGCATCCGCGTCAAAGGCCAGGATGTCACCCTGCGCGGCGTGCGCGACGCGATCGCCGCCGGCATCGCCTATGTCCCCGAAGACCGACTCACCGAAGGCCTCTTCCTCTCGCGCTCGATCGGCGAAAACATCACGATCTCCGAGATGGAATCCTTCACCAAGGCCCTCGGATTCATCGACAAGAAAGCCATCCGCGACGAGGAGAAGAAGTGGGTGAAGCGCCTCGACGTCGTCACCCCCGACCCCGCCAACGCCGTCAACACCCTGTCGGGCGGCAACCAGCAAAAGGTCGTCCTGGCCAAGTGGCTCGCCACCAAGCCCTCCGTCCTCATCCTCAACGGGCCCACCGTCGGCGTCGACATCGGCTCCAAATTCACCATTCACTCGATCCTGCGCGAACTCGCCGCGCAAGGCATGGCCGTCATCATCATCTCCGACGACATCGCCGAAGTGCTCACCAACTGCTCGACCATCGCCATCATGCGAGCCGGGCACCTGAGCGATCCGATCAACCCCGACACCCTCACCGAGGCCGAACTGACCCGGCTCCTGTCCGAAGACCAGGCCCCGGCCTCGTCGACCGAAGGGGGAGAGAACTAATGCCCCGACTCATCACGAAAGTCCTGCGCGCCAACGAATTCTGGGTGTTCCTGGTCATCGCCGCGCTCACCCTCGTCATCCAGGCCAGGTCCGGACAGTTCTTCACGGCTAACAACCTCGTCGACCTGGCCGGCGCGATGGTGGTCCCCGGCCTCTTCGCCGTCGCCGCGCACCTCGTCCTCGTCTCCGGCGGCATCGACGTGTCCTTCCCGGCGCTGGCCTCCCTCGCGGTCTACGTGACCACGAAGGTTCTCGTCGACAACGGGTGGAACGGGCCCGTCATCGTGCCCTTCCTGATCGCCGCCGCCCTCGGAGCGATCCTCGGCGCATTCAACGGCATCTTCACGTCGAGGCTGACCGTGCCGACGCTTATCATCACCCTGGGCACCGCCAACGTCTTCAACGGCGTCATGCAGGGCGCGCTCAAATCCGTGCAGATCAACACGATCCCCGAGTCCATGCGCTCCTTCGGGTCCGCGTCCCTCTTCGTCGCCCGCAACGAAAGCTCCGGCCTGCAGTCCTCGATGCCCGTGTCCTTCCTGATCCTCGTCGCGGTCGTCGCGGTGGCCTTCTTCGTCACCCGCTACACGATGTTCGGACGCTCCCTCTTCGCCCTCGGCGGCGACGAGTCCGCGGCCGCCCGCGTCGGCTTCAAGGTGCGCGCCACCAAGTTCTGGCTCTACGTCCTCGTCGGCGTCATCGCCGCCCTGGCCGGCATGGTTCGCACCTGCTCCATGGGACAGATGCACCCCACCAACCTGCTCGGCATGGAAATGATGGTCATCGCGGCCGTCGTCCTGGGCGGCACCGCGATCACCGGCGGCAAGGGCTCGCTGACGGGCGTCATGCTCGGCACGCTGCTCATCGTCATCGTCCAAAACTCCATGATCCTCATGGGAATCCCGACGTTCTGGCAGGGCTTCGCCCTGGGCCTGCTCATCATCGTGGGAACCGGCGTCTCCGCGCTTCAGGTCATGCGCGCCCGCCGCAACGCACACTAGGAGGACCACATGTCAACGCTTCTCGCCTCCCCGCGCCTCGCTCTCCTCAAAAAGGACAGCTACATGACGCGACTGATCATCGTCTTCCTTCTCCTGCTCATCTTCTTCGCCGCCGTGCGCCCCGGCCCCTTCTTCGCCGTGCGCACCTGGCAGTCGATGGCCGTCCAGTTCCCCGAATTTGGCCTCATGAGCCTGGGCGTCATGTTCACCATGTTCACCGCCGGCATTGACCTGTCCGTCGTCGCCATCGCGAACGTCACCTCGATCTGCGCGGCCCTCACGCTGCGCTCTATGCTCGGCCCGGCCGTCACCCCCTCGTCCATGGCCATGGCCACCCTCATCGCCCTGGGCGTCGCCCTGTCGGTCGGGGTCGTGTGCGGACTCATCAACGGCACGCTCGTCGCTGTCCTGAAGATCCCACCCATCCTCGCCACCCTCGGCACCCTCGAGCTCTTCGGCGGTGTCGCCCTCATCCTCACCCAAGGCAAACCCGTCTCCGGCGTCCCCGCAGCGTTCGGAGCCGTGTTCACGGGGAAGGTGGCCGGCCTCGTCCCCATCCCCCTCGTCGTGTTCCTTGTGTGCGCGGCCGTCGCGGGAGCCATCGTCGCCTTCACGGGCTTTGGGACCACGATCCTCATGCTCGGCACGAACGACACCGCGGCGCGCTTCTCGGGCCTGAAAGTCAAGAGCCTGCTGATCCGCACCTACGTGCTCTCCGGTGTCATGGCCGCCATGGCCGGCATCGTCATGCTCGCGAACTACAACTCCGCGAAAGCCGACTACGGCGCCTCCTACACGCTGCTCACCGTCCTCATCGTCGTCCTCGGCGGCGTCAACCCCAACGGCGGATCCGGGCGCCTGAGCGGCGTCCTCCTGTCCATCCTCATGCTCCAGGTCCTCTCCTCCGGCCTGAACATGTTCCCCGATATCTCCAACTTCTACAGGCCTCTCATCTGGGGTGGCGTGCTGCTGCTCGTCATTTGCATGAACGAGGGCCTCTTCTCCTTCTCCAAACTGCGCAAACTCAGGAAAGGACACGCGCATGCTGACAGCTAAAGACAAGCACGTCGTCGTCGGCGCCGACTTCGCCGGGTACCCCCTCAAGGAAGCCGTCAAAGCCCACCTCGAGGAGCGAGGCTGGACCGTCACCGACCTGACGCCCGACCCCGACACCGCGCCCATGTACCACCGCGTCGGCTTCGCGCTCGGCGCCCAGATCGCCGAAGGCAAGTTCGAACGCGCCCTCGCGTTCTGCGGCACCGGCATGGGCATCCACATCGCCGCCTCCAAGTGCCCCCACGTACACGCTGCCGTGTGCGAGTCCGTGCCCGCCGCGCGCCGCTGCGCCGCCGCCAACAACGCGAACCTGCTCGCCATGGGCGCCTTCTACGTCGCCCCGCGCACTGGGATGGCTATGGCGGACGCCTTCCTCGAGTCGTCGCTCGGATCCGGGTACGAGGACTGGGACGGCTTCTACGAGTACCACCGCATCGGGTACGACGAATGCGAAAACTTCGACTACGAGGCCTACAAGGCCAACGGCTTCGAGGTCGTCAACCCTGGCAGCGCCGTCCTGGCGGAGCAGCCCAAGGGGTTGGCGTACTGAGGTTGTGATGCTGTCACACGGGTGGGGGCTCCCGGTTGGGAGCCCCCACCCGTGTAAATCGGCTGTCACTTGTAGCCAAGGTGAGAACTCAGGCAATGCCGAGGCTGGAGGCTCGGCCATGTCCTTACTCGTGTGATTGTTTTTCGAGAGCGTCGAACCAGGCTGTGAAGAGACGCATAGCAGCATCTGCGAGGTCGTCGATCTCAGAGATTGGTTTGGGGTTTGCTCGGACGCCGAGGGACCAGTTGATGTATCCCTGGGCGAGCCAGGGAGCATCTGCCAGGTACTTCATCGTGAGATCTTTACGGAGTTGCCCGAGAGGTCGTTGCGAGGTGCCAGGCTTATTGGTTTTGAGATCGAACGTGCTGGGATCCCCCTCCAGCACCGACTCATAGAGGAGCCGAGCGTTCGTTACCCACGACGGTACGTCGTTTGAATCCAAGGGTGGATAGCACTCGTCAGTTTCCTCAACGTAGGTTCCAGCGTAATACTCGAGGCGCACATCGCTGAAGACTGCTGGCATCTTCCGGCCGGTCACCTGAATCTGTCCGCAAAGCCAATCGCCGTTAGGGAGCTCTGGGGATTCGATAGTGATTCCCGGCATTGCTGAATCCCCGCGATTGACTTCGAGGTACCACCCGTCAGGGATCGTCAGCTTCTTCAGCGTCTTGCGCAGCACCCGCTCCACCTGGACTTTCGACGCGGGGAGGGACTCGACGTCTGATAGTAGAACGCGAGCGTCGGGGAACTCGGAGAGTATTTCTGCCCAGGTGAGAACGCGCGCGACCTGATCCTGGTGTTCCGCAGCATCATCGGCGTCAAGGAGAAGGAGCATCAGGTAATCAGCAACCTCTGACTCCCGCTCTAGCTGATCCGCACTGATCTCGTGGTCAATCTTGGCTTCGATGGCAATTTCTTTGTGTTCGAACTCCAGAAGAATGTCTACGCGCTGATCTTTCTCGCACCCCACGTCGGTGAGTTCGCCAAGCTCCACGCCCAGTAGGGACGAGAAGTAGCGTTCAGTCGCTTGCGGATCATGGCGGAATTCTGCAGCCAACGCTCGCGTGAGTTGGGGCTCCGATGTGTAGAGCGCGCTGAACTCGTGATGTGGTGTCGCTTCCATATGTTGAGGACTTTCTCGTGGTGGGCGGGGAGCGAGATCCCTGATGGCGGCTATCCGGCCGTAGCTCTCACCCCTTTGTGGCTTGACAGTCTTTCACTCTACAGGCTTTTGAGGAAATAAGTAGCTTGACAGATTGGTTTGCTGTGTTGAGACCGATGAGGGTCCGTCAGTGGCAAGTGTGCCCACAAGGCGCAACCCCGGCCTCGTCCCTGAGAAGAGAAGCGAAGCCGGGGGCAACAAAGCCAAAAACCGCGACGGTCAGCGGTTCGATGCGAGCGCCGCCCGGGCGACCTCCTCGAAGGTGAGCGGGTCGCGGCCCGTTACGTCGCGCACGGTCGTGGACACGACGTCCATCTCGCCGCGCGCGATTGACGTGTAGGTCGACACCCACGAGTCGTACTCCCACTGGGCGGCCGGCCATTTCTTGCGAGACTCGTACGCCTCCTCGACGGTTTCGCACACGTAGGTGACGGGCCGGCCCCACACGCGGGTGAGGATCGCGGTGATCTCGTCGAGGGTGAGCGCCTCGGGACCCGTCACGTCGAGAGTCTGATTCTCGTAACGCCCCGGATCCGCCAAGACCCCGGCGGCCACGCGCCCCGCGTCCTCGCGCGCAACCACGCCCACGCGCCCGTCGCCCGCGGGCCCGAGGATGCGGCCCTCCTCGTCCGGCAACTCCACGAAAAAGTCCGCGTAGAAGTTATCGCGCAAGAACGTGTAGGTCATACCCGACGCCTTGATGCGCTCCTCCGTGTGGAAGTGCGTCCGAGCCAGCGTAAACGTCGCGTCGGGCGCCGCGTTCATGAACGACAAGTACACGATATGACGCACACCGGAGGCGGCCGCCGCGTCGACAAAAGCGAGGTGCTTGTCCAGGCGGTCCTCGCTCTCGGGCGCGGACACCATGAAGAGGATGTCAACACCTTCCAGTGCGCCGCGCGTCGTGAGTGTGTCCTCGTACGAGCACTTCACCGCGACGGCACCCGGCAGCTCGGGCGCGCGCGACGGCGTGTTCGCGAGCAGGCGCAGGGGCAGGCCGCTCTCGGACAGGAGGCGGGCAACCACGCCGCCGACGTTCCCGGACGCGCCGCTGATCGCCAGGGACGGGAGGGACGAGGCCTGGGCCGGCTCGTTCGTGCGGGCTTCGGGAGTGGGGGTGTCAGTCATGTGGCCAGTGTGCCACCGGCGTTGTGGCGTGTGCGCACGCCACGCAAGGTTTGTGCTGTGGGTGTAGCGCCTGGCGGGGTGATCCCGGGGGCAACTCTGTTGGGACATTGATGAGAGTTCGTGAAACCGGCAGCGCCTTTGTGGGCGGTTGGGGAGGGGTGTCTGAAACCGGTGACGCCTTTGCGGGTGAAAAATGGCCTGGAAGCGCTCTTTTTCTGCGAGCAAAGGTGTCAGTGGTTTCATCTCGCGGTAGTGATCCGCGAGCATTGATGTCGTCGGTTTCAGGCAAGGCGGTCGGCAGGTGTTGTGAGGCAGCTGTGGCCCCATCGGCGCGAAAAAATTCGCCCAGCAGGAGTGGATTCTGGGCCAAACCGCGAAAAAATTCGCCCAGCAGGCGAAAAAAGGCCGATTTTGGGGTGTTTTGTGTGCGCTGGGCGAACTTTTTCGCGCGTGGGCGCTGATGGAGGCGAGCAGGGCGAATTTTGTCGCGCATGTGGCGCCTAGACGCGGATGAGGAGGTCTGGCTGCGGTGCCCGTGGGTGGCGGCAGGGCCTGGCCGGACAACGAGTCGACGCGCCGAGCGAAGCTCGCGGCGCGGACGGCTCGTGGGAGGGCCGCCGCCCACGGCGCAGCATGCCCCAACAAGAGCGATGATCCGGCGATTGGAGGTTTGACAACTCGTGTAGCGATTGAAAAGTGCGTTGGATTCACAGCGAGAGAAACCGTAAAAAACGCCGAAAAACACCCGCTCAAACGCCGGGTTTCACAGCTTCACAGCAATACTCCCAAAAGTCATATGAGAAATATGAGAGCTTCATAGGTTCTTCATAGGGTCGCGTGGGGAAATTGGTGCATCGACAGAAGGAGATCCCAATGACCGCCCTGATCCTGATTGCCATTGACCTGGTTGCCATGGCCGCCCTCGTGTTCGGCCTCTACTTCCCACGGCACCGCCGTGCCGACCTGGTCGCAGCCTTCCTCGGTGTGAATGTCGGCGTCCTCGCCGTCACGATTATTCTCGCGAACTCGACCGTGAGCGCGGGCCTTGGCCTCGGCCTCTTCGGTGTTCTCTCGATTATCCGACTGCGTTCGGATCAGATCTCGCAGACGGAGATCGCCTACTACTTCGCGTCGCTGGCCCTCGGCCTGCTGACGGGCATGTCTTCGGCGGTGACCCCGCTGCTCGGTGGCCTCATTGCCCTGATCCTCGTGGCTCTGGCCTTCGGGGACTCGAAGCTGGTCTTCGGCCGCTACACCTCGCAGACTGTCCAGCTGGATCGCGCGATCGCTGACCCCGCCGAGCTGAAGGCCGCCCTGGAGCAGCGCCTGGGCGCGTCCGTCGCCTCGGTGAATGTCGTCAAGCTCGACCTCGTGAACGACCTGACTCTCGTGGACGTTCGCTCGAACGTCGCCTGACCCGCCGGCCTGAAACGCCGGCCTCGCCGACCCGCCAGCAGACACCGCCACCCAGCAGCCAAGCTCTACGAAGGACATGACTCATGAACGCCACCCTGAACTCGATTCTCGCCGACCTCGACGCGATCGGCCTCGATGAACTGAATAAGCGCGCGGCGATGCTGACCCGAGTGGACCGCAAGTATGCGCTGGACGGGGCCACGGCCTCGGCGATTCTGAGCCGCCTCCCTGAGGATACGAAGGTCCTGCAGATCGACGGCCAGGTGTCCCAGGGCTACGCGTCCACCTACTACGACACGCCCGACATGGATTCGTACCTGCTGACCGCGCTCAAGCGCCGCCGCCGCTTCAAGGTCCGCACCCGCTCCTACCTCTCGTCCGGCGCGTCCTTCCTGGAGGTGAAGACCCGCGGCCCGCGCGGCGTGACCGTCAAGAAGCGCATGCCGATATCTTGGGACGAGGCCGGGGCTCCTCTCGCGGGTGAGCGCCGCGCGTGGGTGGCCGGGAAGGTCGAGAAGACGGGGTACGGTCACCTGGTGCCTGCCCTTGAGCCGGTGCTGACCGGATCGTACGAGCGAAACACTCTGCTCCTGCCTGGTGGCGAGGGGCGCGCGACCGTAGACACGAAGCTGACGTGGCGCTCGCTGCGCACGGACGGCACCGAGGTTGCCCGCCCCGACCTGGTCATCATCGAAACGAAGTCGGGCGCGACCCCTTCGATCGTCGACCACCTCCTGTGGGAGGGCGGAGTGCGACCCGTGACAATCTCCAAGTACGGGACCGTGATGGCCGCCATGCACCACCTGCCCGCGAACAAGTGGCACCGCACGCTGGACCGGTACTTTCACGAATATGTGGAGGTCCCCGAGCTGAGCCGCGAGGCGCCCCTGACGATAGCGGCCTGACGGGCGTCATGCAGATGGCCATCGGGCTGCTGGCTGTCAAGCAGGCGGACACCATGCGCGGACGACGCCATGCCGCCCCTCCGGTTTTGCCACATCGGCCCTCACGGTTTCGAACGCGCGCAAAACGCAAGCGCTGAGCATATGAAACACAAGCTTTAACCATACGAAAGACACATACACATGAAAGCCCCGAAGAAGATCATGACCCCCGCCCGGACGATCGGCGCGATCGCCCTCGTCGGAACGCTGGCGCTGGGCGCCTGCGGTGCCTCGGGCGTCACCTCCTCCGGCTCCACCGCGACGAGCGCGACCGCTGTCGTCGCGGCCTCCGGAACCAACGGCGACACGACTGCGCCGCCCACCGCGGCCGATGCCCTGGCCTCGAACGCGAAGGCCTCCTACGTGAAGGACGGCGACTGGAAGGCCTCGGACGCTGTCGACGTGACGCTGAGCGGAACGACCGCGACCTCCTCGTCCGACGCTGTGAGCGTGAGCGACGGCGTGCTGACCATCTCCAAGGCCGGCGTCTACAAGCTCAGCGGATCCTTCACTGGCAAGGTCGTCGTAGCCGCAGGAGCTGAGGACCAGGTCGTCCTGATCCTCGACAATGCGACCATCACCTCGCCTGCGGGCGCCGCGATCGAGGCGACCAGCGGCGACGACCTCGTCCTGTCCCTCGAGGGCACGTCGACGATCACCGACGGCACTTACACCGGCACCGAGGACGCGAACGCCGCGATCTACGCCGACATGGACCTGACGATCACCGGCTCGGGCACGCTCACCGTGACCTCCGGCGCCTCGGACGCGATCACCTCCAAGGACGACCTGTACGTCCTGAGCGGCACGATCAACGCCACCGCCTCGGATGATGGCCTGCGCGGCAAGGACTCCCTGACGATTGCCGGCGGCACCGTCACCGTGAACTCCGGCGGCGACGCCCTCAAGTCTGACCAGGACAACGACGAAACCAAGGGCTACGTGTCCATCGTGGACGGCACCGTCACCCTGACCTCGGGCGGCGACGGCATCGACGCGTACACCGACGCGATCGTCACCGGCGGCACCCTGTCGATCACCTCGGGCGGCGGCGCCTCGGCCGGCAAGCCCTCCACGGGCTCGGCCAAGGGCATCAAGGCGCAGACCTACATCATCGTCGACGGCGGAGTGACCACCATCGACGCCGGGGATGACGCCATCCACTCCAATGGCGCCCTGCGCCTGAGCTCCGGCACGATCAGCGCTGCCTCCGGCGACGATGGCGTGAACACCGAGGTTGCGGCCGTCCTGGACGGCGCAACCGTGACCGTCACGCAGTCGAACGAGGCCCTCGAGGGCGGCCTCATCACGATCTCCGACGGCACCGTCGACCTGACCTCGAGCGACGATGGCATCAACGCCTCGGGTTCGATCACGGTCGAGGCCGGCCTGGCCGCTGTCGCCGAGTCCAGCTCGGATTCGACCACCACCGATACCACCACGACCACCCAGCAGATGGGCCCCGGAGGCATGGCTGACGGCGGCGGCTCGATGGAGGACACCGGCGAGCAGCTCACCATCACCGGTGGAACCGTGACCGTCAACGCGAACGGCGACGGCCTCGATTCCAACGGCTCGCTGACCATCAGCGGCGGAACGACGACCGTCTACGGCCCGGCGTCCGGCGCGAACGGTGCCCTGGACAGCAACGGCGCCATGAGCATCACGGGAGGCACGGTCATCGCCTTCGCTACCAACGAGATGGTGGAGACCCCGACCACGACCGACGGTCAGGGCTGGGTCTCCGCCTCGGCGACCGGCTCCGCTGGATCCACGGTGACGATCACCGACTCCTCCGGCTCCGTCCTGGGCACCTACACCTCGCTGAAGGCCTTCGGTAACGTCATCTACTCGACCTCCGGCATGACCAACGGCTCCACCTACACGGTGAGCGTCGACGGCACTGCCACAGAGGCGACCGCCGGCCAGGGCGGCGGCATGGGGATGGGCGGCCAGCCCCCGGCGGGCGGTCCGGGTCAGGGCGGTCAGCCGCCGACTGGCGGTCAGCCCCCGGCGGGCGGTCCGGGTCAGGGCGGTCAGCCCCCGGCCGCTCCCCAGGGCTGAGGCCTCCCACATAGTGCGCCCCGCGTGATTGTCGACACGCGGGGCGCACGCATGCCTCCACCGCGTCTGTATTCGCCGAGGCCTCGGCCGGTATCTCACGCCCGCACCCTCGCTCACCACCCCCGGGATCAGCGCAACTAAACTGGAACAGGAGGACGAGGCCCCGGCCTCGTCAATAAGAACGAAAGGACCTCACATGCTCCCCTCCGAGAAGCTCGCCGAACTCGGCCTCGAACTGCCCGCCGTCGCCACCCCCGTCGCCGCGTACGTGCCGGCCGTCATCGACCGTGGCGTCGTGCGTACCTCCGGCCAGATCCCCGTCGTGAACGGCGAGCCCGTGTGCATCGGCGCGGTCGGCGAGGACGGCGCGGACCCCGAGGACGCTAAGGACGCCGCACGCGTGTGCGCCCTCAACGCCCTGGCCGCAGCCGCCGCAGCAGCGGGCGGCATCGACAACCTCGCGGGCGTCGTGAAGGTCGTGGGATTCGTGTCCTCGCGCCCCGACTTCTACGGCCAGGCCGGCGTCATCAACGGCGCCTCCGAGCTGTTCGGCGAGATCTTCGGCAGCCAGCACGCGCGCAGCGCCGTCGGCGTCGCCGCGCTGCCCCTCAACGTGAGCGTCGAGGTCGAGGCTGAGTTCCTCATCAAGTGAACGCGCGGGCGCGGCTGAGGCGTGCCTACACTGGGTGAGGTATGCCGAAATGGCCTTTCGGGCCGACAGATAAGGAAAAGACATGACTGACCGTCAGATGTTCAAGCTGGTCGACGCCAACACCGTCCCCTCCGAGGACGGCAGCTGCGGGTGCGGCTGCGGCGGCGAGGGTAAGAAGGAGCGCGCTGCCGCTGAGCAGGCTCCCGACCAGCGTGGTGGAGGCTGCGGCTGCGGTGGACACGGCCACGGCCATGGCGGTGGCCACGGGCACGGCGCGCAGGCCGCCGAAGCCCCCGCCGAGCGCCCCCACGAGATGGCTGCCGAGCCCATGACCTCCACCGCTGGCGGCTGCGGCTGCGGCGGTCACGGAGGAGGTCACGGGCATGCTCACGGCAAGGCCCACGCGGCTGGTGCCGGTGTCATCCACCGCCCGGGCGCGGACGAGCTGGTCATCCACTCGATTCCCCGCGTCGTGCGCCACGCGGTCCTTTTCGCCGCGGTCGACAACCTGCCCGTCGGCGAGAACATCCAGATCTGCGCGCCTCACCAGCCCGAGCCGCTGTTCGCGCACCTGCAGGATTCCGAGCAGCACTACCGCGTGGAGACCCTCGAGGCCGGCCCCGTGGATTGGCGCTACCGCATCACGCGTCTCGGCTGATCGCCCTCCCCTCAACGAGGCCGTGGCCCACTCCCGCTTCCCCGCGGGCCGGCCACGGCCTCGCCGAATGTGCGCAAACGCGGCGTCCCAATGCCTCGTGCACGCTGACATGCGCGAATGTGCTCCCGTTCGGGTGTCCGTTCGCGTGCCTGGGAGCGCCCGAGCCGGTACCGTTGATGCATGAGCTTCTTTGACATGACTTCTGACGCCGACGTTGAGGACGACCTGGATCGCGTCGAGACCGACATGGTCGTGGACTGCGACATTGAGGCCGCGTGGGCGCTCGTGTCGGAGCCGGGCTGGTGGGTCAATGACGGCCCGCTGGGTGACCACGAGGTGAGCCTCGGGGATGACGGAATTTATCGCGTGAGCGACCCGGAGGCCGGCGACTGGCTGATCGAAAAGGCCGACGAGGATCCGATGGATGTCGTCGCCTTCCGCTGGTACCCGCTGGCCGACGACGAGCTGCCCGACGAGTACGCGACCCGCATTGAGGTCTCCCTGTCCGAGGAGCGCGGCGGCGTCGCCATCCACGTGGAGGAGTCGGGTCTGGCGTCGGTCTCCGACGACGAGGCCGAGGCCCGCCAGGCGTACGAGGACGCGATCGGCATGTGGGAACAGGTCCTGGCCGCGGCGAAGACCTACCTCGAGGGCTGCTGAGCGTCTAGGCTTGCGAGCTCCCGGCACCTGCTGGTGTCGGCGGAGTGCCGTCCTTTCGACGTCAGGGTCGTTGGCTGCGGAGGGTTGGTGTCGTTGCGGCATCTGCTGGTGTCGTCGAGGTTCCGTCGTTGCGGCATTCCGCCGCGAGTGACTCGTAGTTAGCGTGTTGCCAGACTTTGCACCCCCGCGGCCTCACGCCCGCAGGGGTTGTTTGTTGGCGGTGCGGTTCACGGATGGTGAGCTGAGTGTCCGTCCGGGTGTGTCTCCCAAATTTCGCACGTAATTCCCCGTGGGTACTTCAACTTTTTGAGTCAGAACGTTGAAATTCTGCTGTTTCTGGGGTGTTGTTGCGTGTGGCCGTCAGGGAATTACGTGCGGAATTGGTGAGTGTGGGGACGGTGGCGCGGTGTTGGCTGCGGGCCGCCGGACGTTCGCCGCGGTGGGGCTTGTGCGCGTGGGTGCTGCACCCGATCCGTAGGCAGTGCACCTGTTCTGATCGGGTGCAGCGTCCCGTAAGAGGTGTAATGCCCGGTGTGGGAGTTGCTGTGTGAACCATGGTGGAGCTTGTGACTCCGAAGCGTTGCACTAGTTGAAGGAGCAATGCACTAGATGGGGGAGCATTGCACTGGATAGTAGCTAGTGCAATGCCCTGCTAAGTAGTGCAATGCTGGCGAAAGTAGTGCAATGCCTCAAGGTGCCGAATGATGGGGAGCTGTATTGACGTGGGCGGGGAGCGGGCGTCAGCGCTCCCAAATTTCGCATGCAATTCCCCTGTGACTGTTGCAATGTTTTAAGTCAGAACGTTGAAATCATGCGGTTTTTGAGGTGGTGCTGTGTGTGGCCGTCGGGGAATTGCATGCGAAATTGATGGGGCCGCCGTGTTTACTCCACTGTGTGAGTGGGCAAGCATTGCACTAGTTGAAGGAGCAAAACACTAGATGGGGGAGCGTTGCACTGGATAGTAGCTAGTGCAATGCCTGGCTAACTAGTGCATTACATGCGCAAGTAGTGCAACGCCTCCCGGCGCGCGCCGACTGCGTCGTGAGCTACGCTTTACCGTTCCGAGGCCTCTCGTTCTGCTGCCACATGATCGGTGGCCTCGCGTTCAGCGGACCCGCGCTCCGTAGCCTCTCGCGCCGCCGCCTCGCGGGCTGCCTTCTTGGCGCGGGCGCGGGCCTCGACCTCTTCGGGGGTGAGTGGGCCCTGCGTCGAACCGTCGCTGCCGTCGGTGCGCTCCCACGAAATGGCGAGGCTGTCGCGCGCGCCGAAACGCGCCAGGTGGATGCCGACGATGAATTCGAGGCGATCAGCGCGCTCGGGCTCCGTGCGCAGCTCAAGCCTCAGATTAGATGCCGACGCGACGACGTCGAAGCGCCCCAGGACTGGACCCTCGCGGTCGAACAGTAGGTATCCGCTGCTCGCTTCCTCGTCCCAGAAGCCGGTGATCTTGTGTCCCATGTGGCTGACGAGCTGCTTGCCGTAGCGCGCCGCCCGCTCGGTCGGGATCATGGCCACGGAGATCAGGGGGAACGAGGTCTCGCCCGTCGAACGCGTCGAATTTAGCGTCATAAGGCAAACCTAACTTGAATGCGGCCCTTCTGCCATGTGGGGATCTAGATTCGGTCATGAGCGTGCCCGTGCGGTAGCGTTGGAGAGTCAAGCGCTTCGCGAGAGCGTGCAAAGACCGCGCAAAACGTCCCAGGTGGGGCGGGAGCAGGCAGAAGGAACAACGATGACAGTCGAGAACATCGAACACGGCGAGCCGCGCCAGGGCGGCGAAAAGCTTCAGCGCACGCTGAAAAACCGCCACATTCAGCTGATTGCCATTGGCGGCGCGATCGGCACGGGCCTGTTCATGGGCTCGGGTAAGACGATTTCCGTCGCGGGCCCCTCGATCCTGCTGGTCTACATGATCATTGGCGCGGTGCTCTTCCTGTTCATGCGCACCCTGGGTGAGCTGCTGCTCTCCGACCACAAGTACGCGACCTTCGCGGACATTGCGCGCGATCTGATCGGCCCGTGGGCTGGCTTCGTGACCGGGTGGACCTATTGGGCGTGCTGGGTGGTCACCGGCGTCGCGGACATGATTGCGATTACCGGCTACACGCACTTCTGGTGGCCGGACTTGCCTGCGTGGGTTCCCATTGGCGCGACGACCCTGCTGCTCTTCGCTCTGAATGCGATGACGGTCAAGGCCTTCGGCGAGACGGAATTCTGGTTCGCCCTCATTAAGATCGTCGCGATCATTGCGCTGGTCATCGTCGGTTTTGCCATGGTTGCGATGGGCACCGTCGATACCGAGGGAACCGCGGCCGCGGTCTCCAACCTCTGGAGCCACGGCGGCTTCTTCCCGACCGGATTCACCGGCTTCCTCGGCGGCTTCCAGATCGCTCTCTTCGCCTTCATCGGAATCGAGATGGTGGGTACGACCGTCGCTGAGACCGACGACCCGGACAACACCCTCCCGAAGGCCGTTAACTCCATCCCCGTTCGCATCATGCTCTTCTACGTGGCGGCGCTCGCGGCCATCATGATGGTGACCCCGTGGGATCAGGTGAGCCCCGAGAAATCACCCTTCGTCACGATGTTTTCGCTGACCGGCCTGGGCGCAGCGGCGACGATCGTGAACCTGGTGGTTCTCTCCTCGGCGGCCTCAAGCGCGAACTCGGGCATCTACTCGACGTCGCGCATGCTCTACGGCCTGGCCCGTCAGGAGCAGGCACCCAGCATCTTCGCGCGCCTCTCCAAGCACCACGTGCCCCTCAACGCCCTGTTCCTGTCGTGCGTGTGCCTGCTGTCGGGCATCGTCATCATGGGCATGGGTGGCTCGATTTCCGGGGCTTTCACGCTGGTCACCTCCGTGTCGGCCACCCTGTTCATGGGCGTGTGGGTCGTCATCGTCGTGTCCTACCTGGTCTACCTGCGTAAGCGCCCGGAGGTGCACAAGGCATCCAGGTTCAAGTCCCCCGGCGGCGCGTTGGGCGCGTGGGTGGTCCTGGCCTTCATGGGGGCCATGGGCGTCATCCTGGCCATGTGGGACGATACCCGCCCCGGCCTCGTCTACTCGCTGGCGTGGATCGTGTTCATCGTGGGAGCAGCCTTCGTGAATCGCCACTACCTGCTGCGTCGCGCCGAACGCGGCGTCCTGGGCGACGGCGGTACGGGCGAGGGACCTCATCAGGGCCCTCACCTGCACGAGTAGCGCGATGAATACCAAGTGACTATCCTCGCTTGAGTGCCACGGGAGCTCGACGAGAGCTGAGAGGGGGAAACCCCCGACCGTAGAACCTGATCCGGATCATACCGGCGTAGGAAGGCTCTTCCCTCGTGGCCGCCGTGCAACACGAAGGGAGTATTTTCGCATGGCATCCACTGCTCCTTCCCTCCGCTGGAGGGTCATTGACATCGTCACCGCCGCCGTCCTGGGCGTCGCGTGCGGCCTCATTTTCGTCATTTGGAACCAGGTGGGCGGTGCCGCCTACGAGGTCCTCAAGGCCGTTGCCCCCGGCCTGGGTGGCCTCGCGACGGGCATCTGGCTGCTGGGCGGCACGCTCGGCGGCTACGTGATCCGCAAGCCCGGCGCCGCGTTCTTCGTCGAGCTGATGGCCGCGACCGTCTCCATGGCCCTGGGGTCCCAGTGGGCCGTCGAGACCATCTACTCCGGCCTCGCGCAGGGCCTTGGCGCTGAGATCGTCTTCGCCCTGGTCGCCTACCGCCGCTTCAACGCGATGATCGTGTCCGGCGCGGGCGCCGTGTCCTTCGCCTGTGAGTGGGTCCTCGAGCTCTTCCTCTCCGGCCACCTCGAAAAGGGCGTGCTCTACAACGCGATCTACCTGGTGTGCGGCGCGATCTCGGGCGCCGTCCTGGCGGGCCTGCTCGCGTGGGCGCTGACGAGCGCGCTCGCGAAGACGGGCGCGCTCGACCGTTTTGCTTCGGGACGCGGAGCGCGTGAGCTTGTCTGATTCCCGATCCATGGACGAGGCCCACTCCGCCTCCTCGCGTCCCGCTCCCTCCCCGGATGGCCAGGTGCCGCTGGGTGAGGGGGCGGGCGCGCGCGTGTGCGCGCGCGACTGGGGATGGCGTCACGCCGGGCGCAAGAACCCCGCGCTGTCGGGCGTTGATCTCGATATCGCGCCGGGCGAGCGCGTGCTCGTGTTGGGCCCGTCCGGGTCGGGCAAGTCGACGCTCATGGGCGGCCTGGCCGGCCTGCTAGGCGGCGCCGAGGAGGGCGAGGCCACCGGCACGCTCACCGTCGATGGCGTAGCCCCGGCCGATGCCAGGGGCCGCGTGGGCCTGCTCATGCAGGATCCCGAGGCCCAGGTGGTCCTCGCCCGCGTGGGCGACGACGTGGCCTTCGGCATGGAAAACCTGGGGGTTGCGCGCGAGGAGATCTGGCCGCGCGTGGAGGAATCGCTGGCGGCCGTGGGCCTGAGCGTCCCCCTTGATCATTCGACGACGGAGCTGTCGGGCGGGCAGAAGCAGCGCCTGGCCCTCGCGTCGATTCTTGCGATGGGCCCGGGCTTGCTTCTCTTGGACGAGCCCACCGCGAACCTGGACCCGAGTGGTGTCGCCGAGGTGCGCGGCGCCGTCGAAGCCGTCGTCGAGCGTACGGGCGCGACCGTGGTCGTCGTCGAGCATCGCGTCGACGTGTGGGCATCCCTCGTGGATCGCGTCATCGTGGTCGCGGACGGTGCGATTGCCGCCGACGGTCCGCTCGCCGAGGTACTCGAGCAGCAGGGCGATGCCCTGCGCGAGCGAGGCATCTGGCTGCCCGGCGACGACGTCGCAGCCGAGGTCGGCCCCGCCCCCGAGGTCCCCCCGGCCTCGTCCGGTACCACCCCGATTGCCCGCGTCACCGACCTGACGATCGGCTACGACAAGAATTCCCCCGTGCGATCCGGCATCGACCTGACGATCGAGCGCGGGGTCTCCACCTGCATCGTTGGCGCTAACGGCGCCGGAAAATCGACCTTCGCGCTGACGCTGGCGGGCCTCCTGCCGCCCATCTCGGGCACGGTCGAGGTCGAGACCTCCGACGGCACGCGCGGCGATCCCCACGAGTGGAGCAGCAAGCAGCTGCTCGGCCGCATGTCGATGGTCTTCCAGGAGCCCGAATACCAGTTCCTGGCCTCCACCGTCGCCGAGGAACTCGCGATCGGCCCGCGCGCAGCCGGCATGACCGACGAGGAGATCGCCCCCCTCGTCGACGAGCACCTCGAGGCGCTGGGCCTCACTAAGCTTGCGCGCGCCAACCCCATGACCCTGTCGGGCGGCGAGAAGCGCCGCCTGTCGGTGGCGACTGCGCTCATCAGCGCCCCCGAGCTGCTGATCCTCGACGAGCCGACGTTCGGCCAGGATCGCGGCACGTGGCTGGGCCTCGTGCGCCTGCTGCGCGCCGCCCTCGCGCGCGGCGTCACCCTGGTCTCGATCACGCACGACCCCGCGTTCGTGGCCGCGATGGGCCAGCGCGTCGTCGACCTCGGGCAGGTCGGGACGCGCGGCGGAGCCCCCGAGGATTCCACGGACGAGGCCGGGGCCGCCCCCGTCGGTAACGTTCACGATGAGGGCACGAAGCCCGGCCCGCAGCGCGGTGCCCGAGGCCTGCTCGCCCGCACGAATCCCGTCGCCCGCGTGCTCGCCCTCCTTGTGGCCACGACGCCCCTGCTGATCACGATTGACCCGGTGAGCGCGGGCGTGGCCCTCGCCCTCGAGCTCGCGCTCATGCCCCTGTCGGGCGTGTCCGCGCGCAGCTTCTTCCTCAAGGCCACGCCGCTGCTCGTAGCCGCGCCGCTGGGCGCGCTGTCCATGCTGCTCTATGCAAGCCCGGGTGGACACGTTTACTGGCAGCTTGGTCCCGCAGCGATCTCAGACCACTCGATGTGGCTGGCCCTGGGCATCGGCCTGCGCATGTGCGCGATCGTCATGCCCGCGATCGCGCTGCTCGACCGCATCGACCCCACCGACATGGGCGACGGCCTCGCGCAGATCCTGCACCTGCCCGCCCGCCCGGTCCTCGCCGCGCTCGCGGGCGCGCGCATGACGTCGCTGATGGCGGCCGACTGGAAGGCCCTCGAGCGTGCGCGGCGCGCCCGAGGCGTGGGCGACGCCTCGCGCATCCGTTCCTTCCTGCGCGGCGCCTTTTCGCTGCTGGTGTTCGCGCTGCGTCGCTCCGGCAAGCTGGCCACGACGATGGAGGCCCGGGGCTTCGGTGCGGCAGGCACGCGCACGTGGGCGCGCCCCTCGCGCCTGCGCGCCGCCGACGCGGTCCTCATGATTGTCGCCGTCGCTGTTCCCGCGATTGCGCTGGCCGCGAGCGTCTGGGCGGGCACTTTCGCCCTGGTGGGCCGATGAGCGGCCTGACCTGGGAAGACGTGAGCGGGGGAGCGGGCCTGAGGGTCACCGTCCCCGTCACGATGGGCCCCGATGAGGCCGCCCGTGGGCTCGCCCCCCGCCTGAGTGCCCTGGCGGGGGAGCGGGCTCCGGCCTCGTTCGACGAGAAGAGCGACAAGCTCGGGGTCCCGGTCGTCACGATCGACGGCTACTCCGGGGCGGGCAAGTCCACGCTGGCCGCCGCGATCGCTCGGCTCGTGAACGGCTGGCAGGTGCTGCACCTCGACGACTGGTACCCCGGCTGGGACGGCCTCGCGGAGGGCGCCGACATCGCGCGTCGAATTGCCGCCGACCTGCGGGAAGGACGGGCCTCGTCCTACGAGGCCTGGGATTGGGACAAGGGAACGACCGGGGCGACGACCCGCGTCCCTCTCGTCCCGACCATCATCGAGGGCTGCGGTGCCATCGAGGCCGAGGCCGACATCGCCATCTGGATCGCCGACCCAGGCGAGGACGAGCGGCGCAGTCGGGCGCTGGCGCGCGATGGGCAGACCTACGCGCCACACTGGCGGCGCTGGGCCGACCAGGACCTGGGGCGCTCGATACACTAGGCGCATGCTGCCGCCACCCCCTGAACTGCCGCTGTGGGGATGGCTCCTTGTTGGGGCCATCGATTTCGTCATCCGCGTTGTCGCGCTGGGTGTTGTTCCCAAGCATCGGCGCGCATCGACCTCGACAGCGTGGCTGCTGCTGATCTTCCTGTGGCCCCTCCTCGGCGTGCCCCTGTACGTTATTTTTGGCTCGTGGTGGGCGATGGGACGTCGCCTCGACGACGACCCGGAGGCCAGTGCGCTGGTCGACGCCATTGTGGCGGGGTCGACCGCCCCTCAACCCGAGTCGTACGAGGTCCCCACCGGCCCGGACGGCCTGCCTTTCGGCTCGGACGGCGACACGGCCTCGATTATGCGCCTGTCCGGAAACCTGAGTGGATTCCCGGCTTCGGCGGGGCGCGTCAGCCGCCTCTACAACGACACGGCCGAGACCTTCCGAGCCATGGCCGCCAGCATCGACGCGGCCACCCACCACGTGAACGCCCTGTACTACCAGACGTCCTGGGACGAGTACACGGCCCCCTTCTACGAGGCCCTCGAACGTGCCGTCGCCCGTGGCGTCACCGTCCGCCTGCTCGTCGACCACCACGGCATGCGCACGATCCCGGGACACAGGGAGTTCCGTCGCCGCCTGAACGCCATGGGCATCGAGTGGCACGAGATGCTGCCTTTTGCGCCGCTGCGCGGCCAGATCCGCCGCCCGGACCTACGCAATCACCGCAAGATCCTCGTCGTCGACGGACGCGAGGCCTACATCGGGTCTCACAACCTCGTCGCCCCCGACTATGACACCCCCTCGTATCAGAAGGCCGGCATGCTTTACGACGACACGAGCGTGTCCGTCACCGGCCCCATCGTCGCCCAGATCCAGGCGGTCTTCGCCGTCGACTGGTACTACGCGTGCAAGGAGATCCTCACCCCCGAGGTTCTCACCCCGCCCGACGCGCAGGTCGCCGATGAGCATGAGGAGGAGCAGGCCTCGGCGATGCAGATCATCCCGTCGGGCCCCGCGTTCAAGGGCGAGCCGAACCTGCGCGCGTTCGTCCACATGATTTCCTCGGCGCGCACGCACGTGTCGATCACCAGCCCCTACTTCATCCCAGACGAGGCCCTCATGACGGCGCTGACGAATGCCGCGCTGTCGGGCGTTACGGTCGAGCTCTTCGTCTCCGAGCAATTCGACCAGTTCCTGGTCGGCCACGCGCAGCGCTCCTACTACGGGCCGCTGCTGAAGGCGGGCGTACGCATCCACCTGTACCACAAGCCGCGGATGCTCCACTCGAAGTACATGATCGTCGATGGGAGCCTGTGCATCATCGGCTCGTCCAACATGGATGTGCGTTCCTTCGGCCTCAACTACGAGATCGTGCTCGTCGCCGACAGTGCGCGCCTGGTCGAGATGCTGCACGGCAACGACGAGCGCACGCGCGCGCAGTCCCGCGAGCTCACGTACGAGGAGTGGAAGGGCCAGCCGTGGCACGTCCACTACGTCGACAACGTGTGCCGACTCGGGAGCTCACTCCTGTGAGCGCGCCCAATAACGAGGCCGTGGCCGGGCGTGCGGCCACCACTCATTCGTGGCCTCAGTACGGGGATCGTGACACGATATCGAACGGCGTGTCCGATTCCCTCGATGTGAACCCCTTCGTCGGGGAGGGCGGTGCCTACGACTCGGTGCGCCCCGCGTACCCGGACGAGGCCGTGGCCTCGTTGATCGACGCCGCGCGGAGCGGGTGGGGCGTGAATGCTCCGGGGCGGGATGGCCCACTGCGCGCCGCCGACATCGGTGCGGGCACCGGCAAGATGAGCGAGCTCCTGGTTCGCGGCGGTCTCCTCGTGGACGCGGTCGAACCCTCCGAGGCGATGCGCGCCCAGGCCTCGTCTGTCGAAGGTGTGAGGTGGCACGACGGTGTCGCGGAAGACACTGGGTTACCGAACGGCCTGTATGACATCGTCGTGTTTGCACAGTCCTGGCACTGGATGGATTCTGAGCGTGCGGGCCTCGAGGCGGCCAGGCTCCTCGCGCCCGGAGGCGTGCTCGCGATCGTGTGGAATCAGATGGCCGTGTCGATTCCGTGGGTGCATCGCCTGACCCGCATCATGCGCTCGGGCGACGTGCACCGCCCCGACAGGCCGCCCACGCCGGGCGGGGGCTTCGCCCCGATGACCCTCACCCAGGTCGCGTGGGAGGACCGGATGACCCCCGAGGAGATCCTCACCCTGGGCACGACCCGTTCCTCGTATATCCGTTCGTCGGAGGCGGGGCGTGCGCGCATGCAGGAGAACCTGCGCTGGTACCTCTACGAGCACCTCGGCTACGCGCCGGGGGAGCAGGTCACCATCCCGTATGCGACCCTCGTGTGGCTCTCTCACCTGTGAGGGAGGGGCCGCTGCGTGAGTCAGCGGAAGGAAATCTCCTTCTTGGTCTTGTTATCGAACCATCGCCGACGTCCGTCAGGTTCGACGACGAGTTGAATGTCGGAGCCGATCGGCAGGTCGTAGATGCCGATGCAGGCCGGTTCGATGTCGCACAGATCGTTAAAGTTGACGACGGTCATGTTCTTAGGATCGTCCAGGTACTCGGCGGTGTCGCGGTCGGACAGCACGCGCCATCCGGAGTCTTCCGGGGCAAGTGGGACATCGCGGTTCAGCCACTTGATGTTGCCGGTTCGTTCGACAATCTTCCGCGAGACGATGGCGGCACCGGCGCCGCGAATGTAGGTGGGACGCATCATTCCTCCTGTCAGTGGGTGTCACCCTGCGCGCGCAGGTAGTTGTCGATGCGGTCGGCGAGGGCTTGCCGGTCCTCGAATGCGCGGACGAGTTCATGGAAGGGCTTGCCTCCGTCGACGACGGTCGTAAAACCCGGGTCGGGGGACGCGAAGACGACGTCGTAGATGGGCGTCAGGTCCTCGTCGGAGTAGCGGTGGAGGGGGAGTAGGTACTGGAGGGGGAGGCGCTTACGATAATCGAGGCAGTTGAAGGTCTCCCCGTGGTCGACCAGGACCTGTGCGATGGCGGCGTCGCGCGCGGGGTCGTGCTTGACGGCGCCCAGCAGGATGTGCAGGAGTGACGCCCCGTCGCCGGACTTGTGGGCGAACGACGGATTGCGCTCGAGCAGGAAGTCGACGATCTTGTATCGCTCCTCCGCTTTGCTGTTCCCGAGAGCGTAACTGAACAGGGAACGCCCCCGGTTCGCGCGCGCCTCGTCCCCCTCGGAGTAGAGGGCGACAAAGTCCTCAAATGTCTTCATATTCGCCGTGAGAAAGATGTTCATTTGTCGAGGCCTTCGTACTTGTGGCTGCGATTAGTGGTTGGATGCTCAACGCGATAATGCTCAGGTGTATTGTACCAGTCTCTAAATTCGGCAGGGGTCATCTCCCCGTTGACGTACTCGAGCCACCTGTCATGATATTTTTCGCTGGGTATGTGGCCCATATCCCACACTCCTCGACGGGGGGTGCCGGGTGTCCATTCGATGACTCTGTCAGCGGGGTCCAAAACCGTCCCGTCGGGCCGTACCTCGTTCTCCCAGACTTTAAGGATGGTTTCCTCGCGGAATGAAGGTCTATTCTTCGGATTTAAGTAAGGACGGGGGTCAGAAGGGTCAATGTGGGGAACCCCATCTTCGTCAACATAGGTTCCCCAGTTGTGGTCAGGGTCACCAGAATGCGGGTTGTGCTTTGCCTCGTCAGCACCTTCCTCGGATTTGATTTCCTGTGATTCTTCCGCGTTCTTGTCGGAGACGGTATCGTTGTCAGACTCTCCGCCACCGTTGTCGTCATCGGACTTGTGCGCGTCAGCCTCGTCCTTGGGGGACTTGCCGTCAGCATCCTTATCGGACTTGTGCGCGTCAGCCTCGTCCTTGGGGGACTTGGCGTCGGCGTCGTCGTTCTTGGCTGAGTGCTTGTCGTCGGTGTCCTTGGGGTGCTCGTCGCCGTCGTGGTGTGCGGTGTCGTCTTCCTTGTGG
>ERZ773022.484-NODE-484-length-32294-cov-5.004187_pt1 | contig 32294 bp, 23 predicted proteins | sample MGYA00580839_ERZ773022 | MGnify/ENA primary metagenome ERZ773022 (study PRJEB29015, sample SAMEA2738020) | human oral metagenome | biome: human oral; feature: human-associated habitat; material: dental | place: China | collected 2044 ... | reverse complement strand
GTACCGAAGATGTCCATGGTGATTGGTTTGAATATAAGCTAGGAGACGAAGAAGAGATCGCCAGCCTCGCTGAAGGCACCCATTGGTGTGTTGTAGATCCCAATGTTGCACATAATTATCTAGTATACGGCGAATATGGTAACCCAGAAGAAGATGACGACTACGACGATGAAGACGATAATTACGAAGATGAAAACTACGAAGAAGATGAAGACTACGAAGAAGATGAAGACTGGGAAGATGACGATATTGAGGTAGAAAATCCTGAGGCCAAATTCATTATCTTTAGGCTAGAAGACCCAAACTCTCCTGGAGTCTATGCCTCCAACGGCTCTGCCTCCATTCGTCTCGATCCAGATGGTATAGTTGCTGAAGTTTCGGGACTAAACGAAGGTCAAGCTATTGAAGACGCTCTTGTTCCCATTGTTAAAGAAAAAGCATTGTCTCTGCCAGGTGGCGAAAAGTATCTACAAAAGTTTGATGATAAACAAACTCTCATCAAGCTAGATAATAAAATGAAAGAAGGCGAAGATCTAACCAAAGAAGAGCTCAGTTTTCTCTATGAGCTAGATCGTCCAATCGCCACTCTGGACACATATAATAGAAAAGACCCCAGAATCCCAGAATTAAGACGAAAATATAATATAGAATACGCCCTAGAGAAAGGAATAGGTGTTAACGAATTAGTTCCAAGCCTAGAACCAGACAATATTGCAGAAAATCTAGACTACCTCCTCAAGCATGGTGCAGATATAGATGTTAACAGATTAGTTTCGAACCTAGACTCAGAAGATATCGCCCATAATCTAGATGCTCTCCTCCGAAATGGCACAGATATTGATAATATTGTAAATAATATGGGTTCATACGATATAGCAGGTAATTTAGATACCCTCCTCAAGCATGGTGCAGATATTGATGCGTTAGCCTCAAACCTAGGCCCCATTCGAATCTTCTTCAAACTAGGCTTTTTTCTTAGACACGGTGCAGATATTAATAATATTATAAATAACATGAACCAAAAGCTTATCGCTAGCAATCTAGGCTTTCTCCTCGGACACGGTGCAGATGCTAATAATGTAATTAGAAACCTAGACGAAGAAGACATTAAGAATAACATCGATCTCCTCCGAATATACGGCGCAAATCTCGATATGTATCAAGAAAACAATTAATCTTCAAATCCAAAATACAACTTTATTTTTAACAGATAGCATGGTAAAATATCACCAACGTCTTTTTGCCATAATTTAACTGGCAAAACACCGAAAAGACAATAATAATAACTAAATAAGGAAATTCATGGCTACTGACAATCATGATTTATCAAAGCTTCGCAATATTGGTATTATTGCCCATATTGACGCAGGTAAAACCACAACCTCTGAAGCAATTCTTTACCGTACAGGTTTGAAACATAAAATCGACCTTGTAAAGGGTGACACTGGTGGTGCAACGACTGACTGGATGGAGCAGGAAAAGGAACGTGGTATTACTATTACTTCCGCTGCTGTTACTGCAACCTGGAAGGGCTATAAAATTAATATTATCGACACCCCAGGCCACATCGACTTCACCGCTGAAGTAGAGCGCTCTCTTCGTGTTCTTGATGGTGCTATTACTGTCTTCGATGGCAAGATGGGTGTTGAAGCTCAGTCTGAAACCGTATGGCGCCAGGCCACTAAATATGGTGTCCCTCGTATTTGTTTCATCAATAAAATCAACCAAATTGGTGGCGACTTCTATAAATCACTTGAATCCATTCACAAGCGTCTTTCCAAGAATGCTGTTGCAATTCACCTCCCAATCGGTTTTGAGAAGGATATTTGTGGTGTTGTTGATCTTGTCGATATGAAGGCCTACACCTATAAGGAATATGCCGATCATTCACTAACCGTTGGTGAAATTCCAGCTGATATGCTTGATAAGGCTAAGAAAGCTCGTGCTCTTCTCGTCGAAGAAGCAGTTGCTGCTGATGAAGACCTAATGAACAAATACTTCAACCAGGGTGAAGAAGCTATTACTGAGGCTGAACTAAAAGCTGCACTCCGTAAGCGCGTTCTAGACGGAGACTTCTTCTTAGTTACTGGTGGTGACGGCCGTGGTGTTATCGTTGAGAAGGTACTTGACCTCTGTGCAGATTATCTTCCATCTCCACTTGATCGTGATCTCGGCCAAACCGTTGGTACTGATCCAAAAACTGGTGACCAGATCATTCGTAAAGCAGATGTTGCTGAGCCACTCACTGCTCTCGCCTTTAAGATTGCTTCTGATCCATTTGTTGGAAAACTTGTCTTCGTACGTGTCTACTCTGGTACTCTTAAGTCTGGTTCTTATATTCTTAATGCCACGACTGGCAATAAGGAACGCGTTGGTCGTCTTGTTCGTATGTTCGCAGATAAGCGCGAAGAAATTACTGAGGTTGCTGCTGGTGATATTGCTGCCATCGTCGGTCTTAAAGAAACCACAACTGGTACCACCCTTTGTGATCCAGCCCATCCAATTCTTCTTGAATCTATTGAGTTCCCAGAGCCACCTGTTTCTATCGCTGTTGAGCCAAAAACTAAGGCTGATCAGGAAAAAATGGGCCTCGGTCTTGCGAAGCTTGCTGAGGAAGATCCAACCTTCCGTGTTCACACCGATGAAGAAACTGGTCAAACCATTATTTCAGGTATGGGTGAATTACACCTCGAAATTATTATTGACCGCTTGAAGCGTGAACATAATGTTGAAGCCAACACTGGTGCTCCTCAGGTCGCCTACCGTGAAACTATCCGTGGCACCGCTGAAGCTCAAGGTAAGCACATCAAACAGTCTGGTGGTCGTGGTCAGTATGGTGATGTTTGGATTAAGTTTGAGCCAAACGAGTCAGGTAAGGGCTTTGAATTCATTGACATGATTAAAGGTGGTGTGGTTCCTCAAGAATACCGCAAACCAGTTCAGCAAGGTGTTGAAGAAACCCTTAATGGTGGTGTTATCGCTGGTTATCCAGTAGTTGACATTAAGGCTACCCTCTATGATGGTTCCTACCACGATGTCGACTCTTCCGAACTTGCCTTCAAGCTCGCTGGTAGCCTAGCAACCCGTGAAGGTATCAAGAAAGCTAAACCAGTCCTTCTTGAGCCAGTCATGAAGCTTGAGGTAACTACCCCTGAAGAGTTCATGGGTGATGTGATTGGTGATATTAACTCTCGTCGTGGTCGCATCGAATCTATGGAAGATCTCCAGGGTGGCGCCAAGCTTATTGTTGCTTTTGCTCCACTTGCTAATCTCTTTGGTTATACCTCAGATCTTCGCTCTATGAGTCAAGGTCGTGCCGCATCTTCAATGGAGCTTTCTCAATACGAAGAAGTACCACCAAACGTAGCACAGGAAATTATTGAAAAACGCAATAGTTCTAAATAATTTAGCAACCAAAAAAGAGGCCAGATGGCCTCTTTTTTATTTCACAAAATCTCTTATCATTTATTGAAGCGCTCAGCTTATATTTTAAAAAACTATCATCTAGTGTATACTAAGTAAAATAACTAAAGGAGGAATATGGGTTTTATTAAAGCCTTTACCGGTGCTATTGGCGGTACCTTTGCTGACCAGTGGAAAGATTTCTATCAACCAATTTCAGGAGTTCCCGCAACCGCAGGTCTCTTCCCAGGTGAACAAGTTGGCACAAATAATGGCCGTGGTTCAAATACCCAAGGGTCCGCTAATATCATCTCTAATGGTAGTAAAATCCTTGTTCCTGAAGGCACTGCTCTTGTCACTATGCAAGATGGTGGCATCACTGGCTTTATTGCTGAACCAGGTGGCTTCATTTATAGCTCTGAAGACCAAAATGCTCAGTCTATTTTTGCGGGCGACGGTCTAATATCTTCCATCGTAAAGACCAGCTGGGAACGCTTTAAGTTTGGTGGCATGCCAGGCTCAAGCCAAGCAATTTTCTACGTCAACCTAAAAGAAATTCCAAACAACCGTTTTGGTACTCAATCTGAAATCTATTGGGATGATGCCTTTTTTAATACTCAGGTCGGTGCTATCACTCGTGGTACTTACAGTCTAAAGATTGTCGATCCGCTTGCCTTCATTAAGAACTTTGTTCCAGTCTCCTATCTCAGTGATCAGAGTGTCTTTGACTTTGCTGATATGGATAATGACGCTGCTTCTCAGCTCTTTACTGAGGTTGTTGGCTCACTTTCTGCCGCTTTCTCAAACTACACCAACGACCCAAGTAAGGGCAATCGTATGTCAAAGATTCAGGGTGATCAAATTGGCTTTGCCAAGTCTCTTTCCCAGGCTGTCGAAGATGGTTATCAGTGGCGTTCAAACCGTGGTCTCGAAATCGTTAGTACCGCAATTCTCGCTATTGAATACGACGAAGATACTAAGGAGTTAATGAAGGACGTTAAGAAGGCAGATGCTCTTGCTGGCGCTCGTGGCAACTCCTTTATGCAGCAGTCTATCGCTCGTGGTATTCAGGCTTCTGGTGAAAACGGCGGCGGTGCAGGTATGGCCTTCATGGGTATGGGTATGAACGCGGCTGGCGGTATGATGAGTAATCTTCAACAGCCCGTAAATCCTGCTCCTGTTACCAATCCAACCGCTCCAACTGCCAACCCAGCTCCCGCAGAAGACCCAACCGAAAAACTCTTGAAGATGAAACAGCTTCTTGATGCAGGAGCAATTTCTCAAGAGGACTACGATAAAGTAAAAGCCCAGATTCTCGGGTTCTAGAGATTTATAATGGCTGAAACTGAAACACAAGATCAAGCCTATGTGGACAATGGAGTAAAAGTTGTTCAGACTGATGTCGGCAATAAAGATGGACAGGTTAAATGTCCAAAATGTGGTTCCACGGATATTTCTACTAATGCTGCAACAGGACAGCTCCGTTGTAATTTTTGTCGATTTGAATTTGAGCCACAAAAGCTTGAAATGGAGACTGATATTTCGAAGCTCTCTGGCACAACCATCGGTTCAGGTGCTCAAGATATTGTTGCCGACACAAAAGACCAAATAACCTTGAAGTGTTCGAGCTGTGGTGCTGAGGTAGTTATTGATACTGCCTCAGCCAGCCAGGCGCGCTGTCACTGGTGTCGTAACACTTTATCGCTAAATCAGCAAATCCCTAATGGCGCAATACCAGACATGGTACTTGCCTTTAAGGTGAAAAAAGATGAAGCGAAAAAAGCAATCGAAGACTTTGTTGGAAAGCGTAAATTTTATGCGCATCCAAAGTTCCGACAAGAATTTACTACCAATAATATTATGGGTGTATATTTCCCATACATGGTAGTTGACTTAAATGCACATAGTCATCTTACGGGGCTTGGCGAACATCAAACTCGCTCCTATTCCGAAGGTAGTGGGGAACATCGTGTAACCTATTATGATGCCGACCTTTATCAAGTTGGACGAGATTTTGATCTCACAATTCATGGACTCTCCATCGAATCAAATAAGGATCGCCTAGATACGACCAATAAGACTAAAACAAACAATATCATTAATTCCATCATGCCGTTTGATGTTGAAAACAGCGTAAAATATGATTCAAACTATTTGAAAGGTTTTACCTCTGAGCGACGTGATAGTAATATTACTGAACTAACGCCGATCATTACAGAGCGTGCAAAAGATATTGCTAGATTTTCGGCAAATGCCAGTCTTAAAAATTATGACCGTGGGGTCTCTTGGCAGTCCGAGCAGCTTGATATTAAAGGACAGCAGTGGAAGGCTGCTTACCTACCCGTTTGGCTCTATAGCTATCAGGAAGATAAAGGTGATCGCAAATTGCTTCATTATGTTGCAGTCAATGCTCGTACTAAAGAATCAATGGGTAGTGTTCCTATCTATCTTCCAAAACTCTTCCTCTTTGCCTTCCTAGTTGAGCTTTTAGGAGTTTTTGGGTTTATCAAGTTAGATTTTGATTATGACTTTCTACTTCTACTCGTTGGTCCACTTTACTTCTTTTATATTTACACCAAATACCGCAATCAAAATGCGCGCGACCAGTATGAAACCGAAACCAAAACTAATGTCACAAACCTTAAAACTATGGACCAATTCGTTGAACATCGTACAAGATTGAGAAATTCAATGATTGAAAACCAGAATAACACCACAGTTCGCGGCGCTTCGATGAATTTAAAGAAGAAAACTGGACTTGGCTTAGATCTCAACTTGAAGAACTTTGCCGCCGATCAGCTCTCGAGTATTACTGATCAGTTCTTGAAATAAAAAATATACTAAAACCCACATAGAGTCTTTACTTTAAGACCTTCATCATCTAAAATATAAGATATAGACTTTTGGGCTGGTTAATATTAGTGCCTAAAAGAAATTAATATTAAAGGAGAAAAATTTAGAATGGCAAATTTCGACCGTTCCAAGCCACACATCAACGTTGGTACCATGGGTCACGTTGATCACGGTAAAACAACTCTTACTGCTGCTATTACAACAGTTCTATCAAAGCGTCTTCCATCAGACGTAAACAAATCAGTTGCTTACGACCAGATCGATAACGCTCCAGAAGAAAAAGCACGTGGTATTACCATTGCTACTTCTCACCAGGAATATGAATCTGAGAAGCGTCACTACGCTCACGTTGATATGCCAGGCCACGCCGACTACATCAAGAACATGATTACTGGTGCCGCTCAGATTGATGGTGCTGTCCTCGTAGTTGCCGCTAACGATGGTCCACTTCCACAGACTCGTGAGCACGTTCTTCTTGCTCACCAGGTGAACGTTCCAAAGATCATTGTCTTCCTTAACAAGATGGATCTTGCTGATCCTGAGCTCGTAGAGCTCGTTGAGATGGACGTTCGTGAACTTCTTAACAAGTACGGTTTCGATGGTGACAATGCTCCTATCATCAAGGGTTCTGCTCTTAAAGCTCTTGAAGGCGACACCGAAATGGAAGATCGCATCATGGATCTAGTCCACGCCATGGATGAATACTTTGATATTCCAGAACACGATCTCGACAAACCATTCCTCATGCCTGTAGAAGATGTCTTCTCCATCAAGGGTCGTGGTACTGTTGCTACTGGTCGTATTGAACAGGGTATCGTCAAGATCAATGACGAAGTTGAAATCGTTGGTATTCGCCCAACCCAGAAATCAGTTGTTACTGGTATCGAAGCTTTCCACAAGACTCTTAACGAAGGTGAAGCTGGTGATAACGCTGGTCTTCTTCTCCGTGGTATCGAGCGTGATCAAATCGAACGTGGTCAGGTTATTGCCAAGCCAGGTTCAATCACCCCACACACCGAATTTGAAGCTCAGGTTTACATCCTTAAGAAGGAAGAAGGCGGTCGCCACACTCCATTCTCAAAGGGTTACAAACCACAGTTCTACTTCCGTACCACCGATGTTACTGGTGAAGTTGAGCTCCCAGCTGACAAGGAAATCGTCATGCCTGGTGATACCATCACCTTTACTGTAAAACTTCTTGCACCTATCGCTATGAACAATAACGACCGTTTCGCTATTCGTGAAGGTGGCCGTACTGTTGGTTCTGGTGTTGTTACCAAGATTGTAAAATAATTAGATAATACTAATTGAAGAATTGGACTACTTCGGTGGTCCAATTTTTTATGCTTGAATAAATATAAATATATGTAATAAGACTTGTTTCGGATTAGAAAAATAGTATAATATTTAAGTAACTGTGATCTATTATCCAAGTTAAGTATCTTAATGTGAATGATTAGATCTTATTTAATTGCTTATAAAAAGCAAATTTTTTCTCTTAAAGGAGGGGTATAAGATGATACAAGTGTTGTTAAATAAGAAAGTTTTAGATTTTGAAACAAACTATTCTTATTATGATTTCAAGGAAGAGACTGGAGAGTTTTTGTAGCCTGCAAATTCCAAAAAAGCAGTAGAAACTAATCTTTATTTGTTTCAGAATCCAAGAGTTGTTCCTGAGGGGGTTTGGTATGAAATGACCGTAGTTAGGAAGAAGGAGTCTTTTGAGACTACCACCGTTGATCTTACAGAAAATGAAGAGTCGTTCCGTAAATATTTCAAAGACATCGCAAAAGATTTTAGGAAGCAGAATATTAAAATACTAAATTATGATAGTGTGTATCTGATTCACGCATATATGTATATTGAGGATTTTGATACTGGACTTACTAAGATTAAGTTTACAAACTTCAATGAGCAATATCTGGTAGACGATGATGTAATAGAATGTGGCATCCACGACTTTGGTACGCTCATGGCTTATCTGAGGGAAGAGGATGAAGGGGCTAATATGCTCAAATTCTACAGGACAATCGGTGACTTTAGCTATGCAAATGATCGGTTTTATATCTCGGCAGAAACTATGCAGGATCATTTTGACGATATCTTTCATGAATCTGAAGACATTAGTGAGGTTCTTCGTGATCAAAAAATACGCCAATCAGTCATAAGTTATTTAAAGTCTAGAATTTCAGAATATCAGAAAAGTGGTGAATTTTATCGAAATTCAAAATTTAACTATATTAATATTGATAAAATTCAGGATTTTATCCTTACCTTGCCAGGCGAATTGATCAAGCAGGTATTACGCATCACAGAACAGACCTCTCAAAATCTACATCTCCGTCGCCTATTGGCAGAAGACACTATAGATTGGAAACAGATCAAAGAATATCAACTTCGCACATCGGATATCGAGCTATTTCTCAAGTATCGCGACCTTGTCGAGATCGACAATGATTCTCTCGAGAAGTTAATTGCTAAATTCATGAATGACCCAGAACGTGAAGTGAAGGTGGTTCAACATGCTTGGAATTTATGCGGTTGTTATCAATGGTATATATCAGAGAGACTGAAGACCTGTACTCGTGAAGATCACCTCAGATCAGTCCTAGATGAAGTAAGGCAATCCGGACAAATCGTCAAGGCTGATGCCATTCGTAGTCTTTTTAATTACAGATATATAAATCTTACAAAAGAAGATTATGATATATTTCATCAATTCTTTGAAATCAGAGATACATCTGCAGCTCGTTTTTTAATTAAAATTGCCTTAATTTCTGGACAGGAACCAGATGAAATTAGAGGACTTATTTATAAATTAGAGACCGATGATTTGATTTCAAGGTATAATCCAGGCCTTTTTGATTATTATCAAAATTATGGTTTTAAGGAGGGGCTAAAATGGATTGATGAATTTCAGGCTATGGAAAAGGCAAAAAAGTTCGAACGGGAAAAAGAGCGTAATAGGAAGGCGGCCAAATTAATTAAGTTCGTTAAAGACACAAAAGACTTAGTCGTAGTAGTTAAATCAGTTTATGATTCCCGCAATAAAGACTATGTAGTAATCAATTCTCGTCATGGAGAAGAATTAGGTATTCTCCTAAGCGACGAAAAAAGCTTATTTCTCATTGAAGGTAGAAGATATGATTACATAATAAACGTTGAACGTGTGCGTAGGTTGCGTAACGGTATTTTGCACCTAGATGCTCTTGAAGAAGATGTTGGTATTATTGTTGGGCGTGATGGTTCAAATATTAGGTATATCTTAGAGCGACTAAGCCAACTTGGTTGTAACTTATCTAATATTAAAATCTACAGCCACAACGAAGCTGATCTATTTTATTAAGTAGCAGAGAGCTAATCAATTACTTACGTCCCCAGATTTTGTCTGGGGATTTTTGTTTACCAATTTATCACTAGCTTTCTTGACTTAAATTAGAAAATATATTATTATGCAATCATAAAATTAATTGAGCTCTAAAAACTCATCGACATACTGTCTAGGTATATCTGAAGTTATAGGGCTAGAAGGAATAACATGGTTGAAGCCAAAAATGAAGGACTTAAGATCCGTATTCGTCTTAAGGCCTATGATCATCGTGTGATTGATCAAAGTGCAAAGCAAATTGTTGATACAGCTATCCGTACTGGTGCTAACGTTTCTGGTCCAGTACCTCTACCAACAAAGCGCAGCACTTTTACTGTCGTCAAGTCTCCACATGTCTACAAGACTGGTGGTGAAGCTTTCGAAATGAAGGTCCACAAACGCTTAATTGATATTACAAGCGCAACCCCAAAGACTATTGACGCTTTGCAGAATCTTTCTCTACCTGCTGGCGTAGATGCAGAAATTAAGATGTAGCAATATATAAAAAATAGCACTCTAGGTGCTATTTTTTATGAAAATAAGCAAAAATCTAGTATACTATAATTATGAAAAGCGGTGGAAGTAAAACAAAAACGATACTCAGTATATTGCTTGCCATTCTTTATATCTTATTAAATATCTGGATGTTTCAGGATATCATGCGTCGAGAGACCGTTGTGTCAAAAAATGCTAATGTCTTAGTTATGGGGACGAATGCTACTTTTAAGCCTTTTGAATATAAAGACGGTGATAAAATAGTTGGTTTTGACGTCGATCTTGCGGAAGAAATTGCGAAAAATATGAACGCTGAACTTAAAATTGAAGACATGTCATTCGATGGACTTTTACCAGCGCTGGAAAGTGGTCAAATTGATCTTGCTATAGCAGGGATGTCGGTAACTGAAGACCGCTCGAAAAATGCTTTCTTTTCTGACTCCTACTATGTTGCCTCACAGCAGATTGTAGTGAGAATTGATAGTAATATTCGCAATAAATATGAACTAGTCGGCAAAACTATTGGTGTCCAGCTAGGTACCACAGGGGATATAATGGCTAGGCAGATTAAGGATACCAAAGTAGTCCAATTTCCCGCAGTGCCTAATGTATTACAGGAACTTGTTTCTGGACGTATTGATGCGGCAATTCTCGATAATGCTCCAGCCGCACAATATGTTACCTCATTCTCCAACTTAAAGATTCTTGACCTACCTCTAAGTCGTGAACCATACGCAATTGCAATAAAAAAAGGAAACCAAAAACTCCTTGATCAAGTTAATCAGGTAATTACAGAGATGAAAGAGGACGGCCGTATGCGAAAACTACTAATGAAACACTTTGGTACAGAAAAGGGGCAACTATAATGAATTTTTTTGAAGTCATCTTTGGTAATGGTCGTTGGATCTATCTATGGCATGGTTTTGAGGTTACAATTGTTCTAACTACTATTTCTGTATTATCTGGCCTTATATTAGGACTCATCCTAGCCTTAATGCGTACCTCGATTTCGCAGCCATTTATTTTTCTTGGTAGAAAATGTAAAAATCAGAAGAACAAAATAATTTCAGCCATTGCAAATTTTAATCCACTGCAAGCGTTCGCAAAACTATATATTAGCCTAATTAGAGGCACCCCAGTTTTGGTACAACTGCTCATTATGTACTACGTCGTTTTTGGATCAATGCGCACCATGCCGAAGTTATTTGTTGCCGCCATTGCATTCGCCATGAATAGTGCTGCATATATAGCAGAAATTATTCGAGGTGGCATCGAAAGCGTCGATAAAGGACAACTTGAGGCAGCACGGTCACTTGGTTTTTCTCATACTAAATCAATGATTTATGTTGTTTTGCCTCAAGCATTGAAGAGTTCCATGCCAGGTTTAATTGGCGAAGGCATTGCAATGTTTAAGGAAACTTCAATTGTGGGATGGATTGGTCTCAGCGATATTATGCGTGGGGCTGATGACATAAGGTCTTTGACTGCCACTGCCTTTCAATCGCTTGTGGCTGCCGCAATCATCTACCTAGCAATAACTGCAATCTTTTCTAAAGTCATGTTTACTCTAGAGAGAAAAATAAATAAACAAGAGGATCAATAATGTCTATTGTTGCTAAAAATATCCATAAAACATTTGATGATGTAAAAGTTCTAAAAGGTATTAATCTTACGATAGAGGATGGGGAAGTTGTAGTCTTGGTCGGCTCAAGTGGGTCTGGCAAATCAACTTTTTTAAGATGTTTAAATCTCCTTACACGGCCGACTTCAGGCCAAGTCTTCATTGATGGACTCGACATCACAGAGCCTGGTGTGAATCTCAACCAAATTCGCCAAAAAGTTGGTATGGTTTTTCAAAATTTCAATTTATTTGATAATTTCTCAGTCATCGAGAATATTAAATTGGGGCCTAAAAAAATACTTCATCAAAAGGAAAATGAGGCTGATAAGGAAGCAAGAAGACTTTTAAAAATGGTTGGACTTTTGAATAAGGCTGATGCCTCTCCACATAATTTATCTGGTGGGCAAAAACAGCGTATTGCAATTGCGCGTGCACTTGCTATGCATCCAGAGGTCATTCTTTTTGATGAACCGACTTCTGCTCTCGATCCCGAAATGATTGGCGAAGTGCTTGATGTAATACGAGATCTAGCTAAAGAAGGCTTAACTATGGTTATTGTGACTCATGAAATGAGTTTTGCTAGGGAAGTTGGCACTAGAATGATTTTTCTTGATCACGGTAAGATTATTGAAGATGGCACCCCAACGCAGGTGATGGATCATCCTAAGACCGAACGTGCTGCAAGATTCTTTGCTTCCATCCGAAAATAACAATCTCAGTTTTTGCCAAGTTTATCCTCTTTATGTTAAAATTACGGTATGACTCCAGTGATGAAATTTAAGAAAAAATTTTACTTTCTCGTAGCTTCCTACTTCCGTTTCTTCGCCAACATATCATTCCGTCGCTGGCGACCACGCGTAATTGCAATTACTGGATCGGTCGGAAAAACTACTATGCTCAATCTAGTCGAATGTATTCTAAAGGAAAGAGCACATTATTCCCATGATGCCAATTCTGCCTACGGCATTGCTTTCGATATCTTACATCTCAAAGGCGTGACTGGTTCAAAGCTAAAGTGGATCTATTTATTTTTGGCCGCACCAATCAAATCCTTATTCTATACTCACCACGAAGAATTTTATATTGTCGAAATTGACGGCGAAAGACCGCACGAAACTGAGTTTCTAGCGTCTTGGCTGAAGCCAGAAGTTACGTTATGGATTTCGCTTGGGTTGTCTCATGCGGTACAGTTTGAACAACAGGTAAAAGATGGCCTTTTCGAAAATCTCGAAAAAGCCATTACGCATGAATTCGCTATGCTCCCAGAATATACTAAGGAATTAGTAATCATTGATCAGGACGTCGATTTGATGGTACGGGCACTGGAAAGTATTAAGCAAAAGAATCTTACTAAGGCTAAAATTATAAAATGTTCAAAACAGGCATTAATCGATTATCAAGTTATGCCAAATCAAACCAAGTTTGAAATAAAGCTACCAGATGAAGACGAGCCACGTGAATATCTTTTTAACCGCCCGCTCTCTAAAGACCTGACTATTCAATTAGTCATGTTGGAAAACTTAGTCAAATATCTAAAGGTAAAAACCAAATCTAATCTTTCCGATTTTCGTCTGGCTCCAGGTCGCAACTCTTTCTTTGAGGGAAAGAATGGTATTAATATCATAGATAGTAGCTATAATGCTCACCTAATATCTGTAAAGTCTATCCTTGAGATGTTTAGATTAATGAAAGTCAAACATAAATGGCTGGTCATTGGAGATATCGTTGACCAGGGAAGCATTGAGGGAAAGGAGCACTCTAAGCTCGCAGATGAAATTATTAAAGTAAAGCCCGAGAGAATTATTCTGATTGGTCGTCGAACAAAGAAGTATACAGCGCCACTACTGAAGAAGGCTGGGCTTACGGTTTACAGTACATTGGATCCTAGAGATGCATTGACGTATCTGGAGAAAAATCTTACGGGCGAAGAGACAGTTCTATTTAAAGGTTCTCAATATCTTGAATGGATTATCGAAAAACTTCTTAAAAATCCTGATGACGCTAAAAAATTACCTAGGCGTGAAAAAGCAGCAATTAAACGACGACAGAAGCGAGGATTAAATTAATGGACAAAACTCTATATATTATTCACGGTTGGACCTACTCCGTAGAGCCATGGAATAAGACCATCAAGATCCTCAACGATCAGTATCATATCAAGGCTAAAATGCTACATGTCCCTGGTCTCACTGATCCTAGTAAAAAAGTTTGGACCATTGATGAATATGTAAAGTGGGCAGACTCTCTTCTGCCAGAAGATGCAGTAGTACTTGGCCATAGCAATGGTGGTCGTATTCTACTCAATCTACTCTCAAAACAGCCGGAGCGTGTTTCTCACCTTATCTTGCTAGCGTCAGCAGGTGTTTACGAACCCTCTAAAAGGCGGGATATCTTAAGAAAAGTTAGCCAAATCCTCGCTCCCCTTAAGCAGGTAAAGATCCTTCGAAAAATCATTCATAAACTTATTGGCGCAGGAGATTATGAAAAAGCGCCAGAGAATATGAAAAAGACTCTAACCAATATGCTTGACTCCGATCAATATCTTGATATTTCAAAGGTTAAAGTCAAGACTGATATTCTTTGGGGTGAATTAGATAAAATCACTCCGCCGCGACAAGCTGAAAAAATCCATCAACAAATCAAAAAAAGTCGTCTCAAATTGTTTCCAAATTGGACACATGCACCATATATTGTCGATCCTGAGGGTTTAGCAAAGGCGATTAGTGTTGTTATGGAGGTGAAAAAATGAAGCATTTCTTTTTGGGAAGAGCGGCAACCTTTAAGGTAAAACAGACCTTTCGGTTTCTCTTTACGTTTGGCACTAGGAAAGATTTTTTAAAATTAAAGCAATATTTTTCAAATCAGTATCAAGTTCCAGAGGACGATGTCTATCTTTTTCATTCTGGACGAACCGCCCTTTCATTAGCGCTTCTATCTCAAATTCCAACCAAGAAGAACATAGACGAGCAAATTGAAACACAAAATAATCAGAAGTCAGAAGCAAAAGATCAGCCAGCAGTTGCCATCACTGCCCTAACATGTTATGCCGTTGTCCAAGCGATTAAAACAGCAGGATATCAACCGATATATTTAGATATTGATCCTGCCACGCTCCATTTTGGTGCCAAGGAACTGGAAAGGGCAATCAAGCTTCATCCGAATATTAAAGCGGTAATTATTCAAAATAATCTTGGCCTCGCCGCCGATCTTCCAGTTATAGAACCCATTGCGAGAAAACATAACCTTTTTATAGTCGAAGACCTTGCGCATTCATATAATATAAAATATTCTGACGGTCGCAACGCTGGTAGTATTGGGGATACAGTCATTTTGTCTTTTGGTAAAGGCAAATCTATCGATGCTAGTTCGGGTGGCGCTTTAATTCTTCGTCATGATACAAAAAACAATCTACTAAAAGATGATATAATCGCCAGTCGGCCTCCCAAAATTAGCGATTCCTTGCGTGATCGATTTTATCCCCTTTTTGGACTCTTATTCCGTATTTTCTCTTACCTATCAATTGGACACCTGAACTTTGGTCAATGTTTTATGGCGCTTCTATTAAAAATTGGCTTTATTCAACGTTCTGCTGATGCTGAGCTCAATTTTGAAAAAAGGCTCGGTTATTGGCAAGCAAAGTATATCTATCGCCAAATTTCTAAGAATCAAACAGAGGGTACTTTGCTGCGTTATCCACTACTAGTCGAGAACCGTAGTAAGGTTTTGCGCGACCTCAAAAAAGCTGGCTACTATTTTGACGAAATCTGGTATGACTCACCGGTTGCTCCAAGTCGTTATTATTCAAAGTCTGAATATAAAGAAGAGGCCTGCCCCACTGCTACCTTAGTCGCCAAACATATAATCAACCTACCAACTCATTATTCTAATATAAAAATCGCCAAGGCTTGGCAAATCGTTTCTTTAAATCAAGCAGAAGTCGTCTATAACAAAAAAGGACAACCCGAAATTTCAAAATGCACTTCCGAAATTTTCACAAAAGCCAATCGACAGTCCTCGAGGAGTCGGGGTTCGCTCTCGCCAAGTGAGTGGAAAAAAGTATCCGATAATTATGAATTATCAAACTTTCTGCAATCCCCTAGGTGGCAGAAATACAATGAACTACTTGGCCGCCGCGTTATTTTACGGAAATTTGGAAATAATATCGACGTTTTAATGATTATAAAAGATGCTAAACGTGGTCGTTTCTTGGAAATCCCCAATGGTCCGCTAATAGATTGGCATAATCCAGTGATCGTAACTGCCGTTTTCTCTGAAATTTGTAATATTGCCAGGGATAATAAATGTGCCTTTGTGCGTTTTCGCCCCGCACTTGCCGACTCACCTGAGAATCGTTTAATTCTAAAACGCCTAGGATCCATAAAGGCTTCATTTCATCTGGGCGCAGAGCATACCGTCATGATCGATCTGACAAGATCTGAAGACGAATTACTCTCCAGTTTTCGACGTCAAACTCGCTATGAAGTAAGGCGTGCTGATAAATTAAAAATAAAAGTAGAGGATTGTTCAAAAGTTCCAAATATCCTCGAAGAATTTCACCAGGTGCAACTAGATACCGCGAGGCGACAGAATTTTATTCCTCCAACCATGAAGGAGCTTGAAGCCTTAAGGCAAAGTTTTGATCAAGACTTAAAAATCTATGTAGCTTTTGATGAAGCACGGCAACCGATCGCCTATGGACTTATCTTGATTGACGGCATAGAAGCTGAATATTATGAGGCCGCCAGCACCCCACTTAATCGCAAATTACCAGGCGCCTATGCCCTGCAATGGAAAATTATCTGTGATCTGAAGAAGCTCGGTATAAAACGTTACAATCTCTGGGGTATCGCACCAGAAGGCCAAACTAATCATCGATATTCCGGAGTCACTACCTTTAAGACTGGCTTTTCAGAAGAAAGATTTACCTATGTCGACGCACAAGACATTTCTATCAAGCCATTGCGCTATAAACTCAATCGCCTAGTCGAAATAATTCGCAAAAAACGCCGCCATCTATAAAAAGGAGTAAAAATAAAATGAAAAGTACATCTAAGGATTCTGGTATTAAAGTTGAAGATTGTCATTCTAAGAAAGAATGGGATGATTTTATCACTCAATTTCAAGAAGCTAACTTTTTACAGTCATGGGATTTTTATGAATTCTATAAAAACATTGAACATCAAATAGTTCGACGGGTTGTAAGACAAGGTGGAAAAATTGTCGCCGCCTATGCTGGTGAGGTGGAACCTGCTAAGCGTGGTCGACATCTTGCCATTGCAGGTGGACCTATTTTGGATTGGCAGAACCCCGCACTTGTTAAAGTAGTATTCGATGACATGAAACATATTGCTGAAAAATTGCAATGTATATTTGTCAGGGTACGTCCACAGCTAGAGAATAATTCAGAATCCGTGAAGATTTTTACAGAACATAATTTTAAAAAAGCTCCTATGTATTTATCGGTCGAATATGCTGGAGTTCTAGATTTAACTAAGTCAGAAGATGAGATTTTAGCAGGCATGCGGCAACGCCTGAGAAGAGCCCTAAGAAAAGCCGAAAAAAATGATATCAAGATAGAAACAACCACCGATCCAGCCGCAATTAAGCAGTTCTATCAAATTGAGCTTCAAACAGCCAAGAGGCACGCCTTCTATGCATTTTCAGAAAACTTTCTCACGAAACAGTTCGAAGCTTTTGCCAAGAATAACGAGGCGGTACTTTATATCGCCAAAAAGGACGGTGAAATATTAGCCGAGAACTTTATGATTTTCTACGGTAATGAAGCCTCTTATCATTATGGAGTATCTTCAGAGCTTGGCACTAAGTACTCTGGTGCTCCTCTTCTTCATATGCAGGCCATGCGTGATGCTAGAAAACGTGGAATTACTCGTTATAATTTCTGGGGCATCGTCGATGAGGCAGATACCAAACATCGCTTTTATGGCGTATCGGTTTTTAAGCGTGGTTTTGGAGTGCAAGAGTTAAAGTATTTGCCATCTCATGATCTTATTATTAATAAACCTGCATATTACCTCAAGACTTATCTGATTGAATCACTTAGACGTAAGATCCGTCACGTCTAGATCTAAAATAAAGCATCAAACTATCATCTTTTGAAGCAAAATGTAGTATAATCATAACCAATATGGCAGAGAATATTGGTCGACCCGATGAAAATACTTTTGGCAACCAGTCATTTTCTGCAAGCCAAAACCAAAAACCTGATATTCAACAAGAAAACAGCGACAGCGCATGGGGAAATAATCAGGCGAAAAAAATAGCCGACCAAAAGTCAGCCCAAACATCCGCACGAGACATTGAAAACGCTGCCCTTAATAATTCGAATGACTCTCAAGATGCTAGAATTGCAGAAAATCAAACGGATCAGCTAGATAATGGGTCATTTTATAAAAAAGATGACAAAAAAGACAAGAAAGCCAAACTGAGCCAGGCAAAAAAATATGCCCCTCTTGGCGGAATTTTAGGGATCCTAATCACGATGATGCTCGCCTTTTCGGGGGCAACCAGTCTATCCTCGTTCGCATTGGTTGCTAACGGCCTAGAACAATTCAATATCCTTCGTGATAGTATGAATAGTCGCTCCTCTTTCCTTTTTCCAAGGATGATCCGAGGCGGATTGAATTCCAAAATTACCACCAAAGGACTTTTTAGCGGCAAAGACAAGTTTAAAATTTCAAGTTCAATGTCAAAGAAACTCGCCAGTAACGGGATTAGCTATATTGAGACTACTGGTACCGACGGCAAGCCTCTTAATCTTTTAGTCTACAATGATGGACCAGATGGCAAACCGATGGCGGTTGCTGCCTATCAGGAGGATGCCTCTAGGATTCCTGATTCTCTCGAAATAACCACAAATAAAGTTGACGCTGACGGTGTTTCTACTCCTGTCACAACTAGTGTTGAAGTTGATTCGAAAAATAAGATGGGCTTTAAGCAGGCCCTAGATACTAGCGATACTTTTTTCAAGGCTGAAGAAAGATCTACCCGCACCCTGAAAGGGCACGTTGCTGGTTGGTTTGACTCGATTGCCGATAAAGTAGACACTATGCTAAATAATGGTGGTCGTAACCGCCAAGCTAACACAAAAGAAGATGCCACGGATGAAGAGATAGAACAAAATGCTGAAAAAGATGGCCTAAAGGAGGAAGCTGAAGACCCTCAAGGAAATGCTGATGTTGACGACTCAGATGTGGGTGCAGAGGATCCGAATCCCGTTCCAGCTGATGATGGCTCTGGTGCGCTTACTAAGGGTATGGATGTCCCAGAAGTCGAAAGTTCGCTCAAGACTCGTGCTAAAAAAGCCGCCGCCTCTATCGGTAGCGCCTCTGCCATCACAACTACTCTGGGTTATGCTTGTACAGTATTAAAAGTAATCAATACGATTTCTCAAACCGTTGGTGCTCTGATGCGTGCGAGAGTTTTGAATTATGTTACAGGCTACACTGAGGCAGTACATAAAACTAAGGCCGGTGATGGTACAAATGAGCTACATTTTTATAATAAGGGTCTCAATACCGATGGTCCAACTAGGGATATGGCTGGAAACATTATTCCTGGTAAAGAATCTAGTTCTGCTATGAAAAGTACCGCAATTAGTCAATTCTTTAGTGATGGGCAGGTAACAGTCAAATCATCCGACCCAATTGCGCGAAAATTTAACTCCGAAACCGCAATGCAACAAGCAATTTTCCATAGTGACGAAATCCAATCAAGTGACATGAATCAGGTTCCAATGACTCTTGGCACAATGCTAGGCCAAGCTGCTGGTAGCTTAAACACCTATAAAGGTTGTATTGCTCTACAAATGACTGGAAATGTCTTAGGTATTTTTGCAGATATCGCGGAAATCGCAGCAGCTATACCAAGCTTTGGTATCTCATTAATCGTCGGCCAAATTGGAAAGATGTTAATGAAAAAAGCACTTATGATTGCCGTAGTTGCCTCAGTTGGTGTAATTATCTCAATGGTCGCACCAATGATTGCCCGAACGGTTGGTAAAAGCCTGGTTAGCAATATGGTTGGTGAGGATGCTGGGTATGCGATTAATAGTGGTTTCAATATGTATACAGGAATGCAACAACGAGTGAGTTCTGGTCTTCCAGCCACCAAGAAGGCCTTAGTTACCGCGTATCATGAAAAACAGAATGTTATAGCTTCTGAAGCTAGATACGTCAGGCAGACCAAAAGTCCCCTTGATCCCTCGTCGCCATATACCTTCATGGGCAGTATTATGAATTCAATTATTCCTATTGCCACCACCGTTGGATCGCCTATTATGACCTTTTCAAAAATTAATAGCGTAGTTGGTTCTTCCATTTCTCAACTCCTACCAACCGCTGCTGCAGAAGGTGAGCGTCAGATTAAAACCTCGCTAAACAATAACTGTCCATCTGGAAGGGCATTTGACGAACCTCTCGCAATGGATGCCTTTTGTAATAACTACATAACTACCGACTACTCTACGATTAAAACACCTCCAGACGAAGTATTTGATCGCGTCGGAGCTGAGAACTTTGACCTAGAAAACATTGATGAAAACGTTAACAATGGTAATCCAGCAATCAAGGATAACTCCGAGCTTGCTAAGTGGACCCTAGCCTGCGCAGTACGTGAATCTCATTACGGCGTTGCTGATGGCAATATCTCGGAAGCCATCAGCGGCTCTGCTGGTGTGGGTTCTGGCGTTATTAAATCTTATACTGGTGCCGCCATTGGTGCAGTCCCAGTCCTCGGAGGTCTAGCTCAAGGATTCTTTGATGGAAAGGAGGCAGCAAATATTGGTTGGACAACGGGTGAAAATTGTGTGAAAGAAAAATATAAATACTTCTCACGCTATTCAGAGGATCAGCGAGTCCTAGAGTCTGCTGGATTGATCGAACAATCAGCTGTTACAGGCTTCCTAGACAAATACTACGCTAAGAATCCTCTCGACCATTCAGATTCAGGCATTGTCGCACGCTATACTGGAATGACTAAGGAACAGGCTGAAATTGCCCTTGGCCTAGTTGAGTACAATCTCTTCCTTGCAAAATATCATCCCAAAGAAAAAGGTCCAGAAAAACCACTAAAAACCGAAGATTATCAATATGAAAGCACGACAGTGATTGCTGAATCTATACCAAACGCTATTCTTCGCATGCTTAATGGCTTTAAAAATCAGAGATTGGCTACTGCAACCGCATAAAATTCATTAGACTTGTGTCTAATATGTTAAAATAACCATAAGAATTATAATCAAGGAGTACTATGTCTACAAAACTTAAGTATATCGATAGTCACTGGGGCATCTTTGTTCTGCAGGGAATCGTAGCTTTATTATTTGGTTGGTTTGCGCTTTTCACTAGTTCAAGTGATGTTCAAACCTTGGTTATTATCGTGGGTAGTGTACTCCTATCTCTAGGCATCATTGAATTGTTGAATCTACTCGCAAGAACACGTGCGAGGAATACCTGGGGGGTTGCTCTCTTTATGTCCATCCTCGAGGTAACTGCGGGTCTCTCTCTACTCTTTACATACGAACAGAATGTGGCATGGCACTTAATAGTTATCGCCTCCTATACTATCATAAGAGGTATTTTTGAGATTATTCTTGGCCTCAAAGCAATCGATGACCTGACGGATAAATTTATTTGGATTCTAACTGGTGTATGTGCCTGCATTATGGGTGTGGTTATTTTAAATACCGGACATCTCGGCAATACACCTTTTATTAAATATTTCGGGTCTTATATGATGGTTTTTGGCGTAGTTAACTTAATCTATGCTATTCATAATAAGGAACAGGCAAAGGACTATCGTCTTGAAAAAATTGCTACCAAAAAACAAACGAATAGGAATCTTGTGAGCCCAAAAAATACCGAAGTAAAAGCAAAAACTAAATCAGTCAAAAAGACTTCAGTCAAAAACGGTAAAAAATCGGCTAAATAGCATATTTGATTATTTAAAAAATATTTCTTCCGTAAACTAGCGTAATAAACGTAAATATGTTATAATTATGTCTCAAGGAGAAAATATGAACTATAAAATGCCAACCAAGGCTATCATCACTGATGCTGGTTTTGCTAGCCGCTTTTTACCGATCACTAAAACTATTCCAAAAGCTATGTTGCCACTTGGTAATCGTCCAATTATGCAATTAGTAGTGGACGAATGTATTGAAGCCGGTATTACCGAAATTATTATTGTTGCCACACCTGAAGGCAAACCAATTTACGAAGATTATTTCAATAACGCCGTAAATCATATCCGTAAGCAATTAAAAGCGCAGGGTAAACTAGACCGTTATGCTCCAATTCAAGAAATCCTTGATTATCCAAAAATTACCGTCATCGAACAGGATCAATCATATCCATATGGCAATGGTTCTCCAATTGCCTCCGCTCGTAAGTTTATTCGCGACGACGAGGCTTTTATTGTTGCCTATTCCGATGATGTTGTCTTCGGTGCCTCTGATGTGAAGACCTTGAAAGAGTCTTTTGAAAAACATCAAGATGCCCAGGCTATAATTATTGCTCAACAGATGCCAAAAGAGGTCCTAAATAAGTATGGTATTATCCGTTTGCAGGATGAAAACAAAATGACCCTTCATGATATTGTTGAAAAACCGAAAATTGAAGACGCACCTTCAAACCTTACTTCATACGGACGTTACTTGCTGACTCCAGATGTTTTTCAATATCTTGACCCAAAAAATACTGGTCTTGATGGAGAGCTTTGGACTGTTGACGCTATTACAAGAATGGTGAATGATGGCAATGTTTATGTAGAGAAAACACAGGGGCGCTGGATGACTACTGGTGATCCAAAGAATTACAATCTTGCCAGTCTCTATTACGCCTCTGAATACGAAGATTACGGTAAAGACTTGCTAGAGTCATTAAAATAGAAGCATGAAAAACAAAACCATAAAAAGACGCCTGGGAGCGTCTTTTTGGTTGTATACTTCATCAAAATATAATACAATATAAGCGTAAAGGTTATATAAATGGAGTCAATATGAATCTAGCAGAATGGATTTTAGTTATGTTCTTATCAGTTACGCTGCTAATTTTTCTAATTGTCGGCATCGTTTTTCTCGTTAAGTTTACTAGTCTACTTTCTGAAATTGAGATTATGGTTCAAACTGGTCAGTCTATTTTTGATAAAGCCGATGACGTGGCTGATAATATTAAAGATCTTACCTCTGTTGGGCCCCTTGCTAAAGGCTTTGTCACAGAATATATTGGCAGAAAGTTATTTAACCTATTAAAAATTGATCGCAAGCCTAAAAAATCTGTCTTTGATGAATTCGAAGAGGACGATGATTCTGATAATAGAAAACCTACAAGGAATACTAAAATGACTTCAAAAAGAGTCAAGCCAAAGTTGAAAAACTAAACCACTATACTGATGGCTCAAAATTTACTATAATAGATACATTAAATAGGAGTTCAATTATGAAAAAAGATAACAATAAATTCTTCTTGGGTGTAGTTCTAGGCGCTGCCGTTGGCGTTATTGCAGGGATCCTGACCGCTCCAAAATCAGGTAAAGAAACTCGTCAAGATCTAAAAGAACAGGGAAAAAAGGCTCTCGATGAAACTAAGAAAACGAGCGTAAAGCTCTACCAAGGTACCAAGACTGGCGGTCAGAAATTGTTCGATAAAATCTTTAATAAAAAAGAAGAAGCTAAAGAAGAAGCCCTTGGTGTGGTTGAGGAAGTTTCCGAAACTGTCGAAGATCATTTAGCAGAATAAATCAGCAGGTTATAGAAATCTGTCATAATCCAATGTGGTATCAGTTTTAACTGATGGTTAATTTTGGTGGTTTAAATAGGTAGGAAGTATATGTCAAATGAAGAAGAGATAAAAGCTGAGCATAAAAGTCAAGATGAGGCTTATCAAGATTTTTGTTGTGAACTAGATGATCCAAATCATCAGATTGGGCCTAGTGACTTTGTTCATCTTCATAATCATACTCACTATAGCTTACTTGACGGTCTCACTAAGGTGCCAGATCTTATTGGTTACGTTAAAGAACAGGGAATGCAGGCTGTCGCAGTTACAGATCACGGTACCATGTCGAGTTTAATTGAACTCTATAAAGAAGCGAAAGCTGCCGACATTAAACCCATCCTGGGTCTTGAGGCCTATGTGGCTGCTCGTTCTCGTTTTGATCGTGATCCAGCCTACGATAAAGTACGCTATCATATCACTCTACTCTCCATGAATGACCAAGGCTTTGAAAATCTCTGTCGTCTCGCTACGGAAGCCGAGATTAACGGCAAATATTATAAACCTCGTATTGATCACGAAATTATGGAGAAATATAGTGAGGGAATTATTTGTCTTTCAGGCTGTGCAAGTTCCGAAATCTCCGTACGCCTTAAAAACGGTGACATGGCAGGCGCCGAAAAGTTAGTCGACTGGTATAGTAAAGTCTATAAAGATCGTTTCTATCTAGAAATGCAGGATCATGGACATCCAGATTCTCCTACCCACTGGGATGTTCAAGACCGCATTAATCGTGGATTGCAAGAAATCGCCAAAAAAACTGGTCTGCCTCTGGTGGTAACCTGTGATGGCCATTATCTCAAACACGAGGATCAGGATGCTCATGAAATTCTGCTCTGTATTGGTACTGCCGCAAATCTTTCGGATCCAAACCGCATGACCTTAAAGGACTTTCAGCTACACGTCATCCCACCACAGGAAATTATTGATCGTTGGAGTAAAGACTATCCTGATGCAATTAAAAATACAAGGAAAATTGCCGAACGTTGTAGTACAGAAATTCAACTCGGTCGGATTCTAATTCCAAAATTCCCAGTTCCAGATGGTGATTCCGAAAAAAGCTACCTAGATAAGCTCGTTTTTCGTGGACTCGCCTTCCGCTATGGTGGCGTCACACAGGAAGAAGCAGAAAAACTCACGATTGAAGAGTGTCGAAAACTGCTATCTGACAAAATTCTCGAACGTATTGATTATGAATTGGCCGTTGTCGACAAAATGGGTTATAACGGCTACTTCTTAATCGTCCAAGACTTTATCATGTGGGGAAAGACTCGTCGTATTATTTATGGCCCAGGTCGTGGCTCCGCTGCTGGTTCTATTCTGGCTTACGCTTTGCGTATTACCGAGCTAGATCCCATGAAGTACGATCTACTCTTCGAGCGTTTCTTAAATCCTGATCGTATCTCTATGCCTGATATTGATACCGATATTCAGGATACTCGCCGTGATGAGGTTATTGACTACTGTACCGACAAGTACGGCAAGGAACGTGTTGCTAACATTGTTACTTTTGGTAAAATGATGGCTAAAAATGCCGTGCGAGACGTGGCTCGCGTGCTTGAAGTACCATATGCTGAAGCTGATCGCATCGCTAAACTAGTGCCAGACCCCATTCAGGGTCACCATGTTAAATTGACTGATGCTATTGTTAATACTCCAGACCTCAAATACGAATATGAACATAATCCAGTCGCTAAACAGGTCATTGATTATGCCTCAAAGCTTGAAGGTACTATCCGTTCACATGGTGTCCATGCTTGTGGTATCGTGATCGCTCCTGATGACCTCGTAAAATTCCTGCCACTCGAAGTCTCCGCCAAGGGTCCACTCGCCACACAATATCCTTCTACGCAGGTCGAAGAATTAGGTCTCCTTAAGATGGACTTCTTGGGACTCTCTAACCTCTCGGTTATTAATAATGCCCTGCGTATGATTCGTAAGGTTTATCATGACGATATCGATCTCTATAACGTACCACTCGATGATCCATTGGCCTATAAACTCTTGCAGAACGCCGAGACCACTGGTGTCTTTCAGCTTGAATCTGCTGGCATGAAACGCTATCTTAAGGATCTGAAGGCCTCTAGTTTCGAGGATATTATCGCTATGGTGGCCCTTTATCGCCCTGGTCCGATGCAGTTCATTGATTCCTTCATTCGTCGAAAACACGGCGAAGAACCAATTACTTATCTCCACCCTGGTCTTGAAAATGCCCTAAAATCTACCTATGGAATCTTGATTTATCAGGAGCAGTTCATGCAGATCTCTAAGGAATGGTGCGGCTTTACTGGGGGTCAGGCCGATACTCTGCGTAAGGCAGTCGGTAAGAAGAAGGTTGCTCTGATGAATAAGGTGAAACCAGAGTTCATTAAGGGTGCTCAAGAAGTTGGCGGTGCCACCGAGGAGCAAGCCGAAACGTTTTGGAATCAGCTTCTCGAATTTGCTAACTATTGTTTTAATAAGTCACACGCCGCGTGCTACGGCCTAGTGGCATATTGGACGGCTTATCTGAAGGCTCACTACCCTGACGCCTTTATGGCCGCTCTGATGACCTCAGATATGCGTTGGACCGACCGACTTGCGATTGAAATTGCAGAATGTAAGAGAATGGGCATTAAGGTGCTTGGTCCAGACATTAATCAATCCTACGCCGATTTTGGTATCGTCGGTGGAGAAAATACCATCCGTTTTGGGCTAGCTGCCATCAAAAGCATGGGGAAGGCCTTGATTGAGGAAATTGTGATTCCAGAACGCGATAAGAATGGTCCATTTAAATCTGTTTGTGATTTTGCCTCCCGCGTTGATAATACGAAATTTAATAAAAAATCATGGGAATCTGCAATCAAAACCGGTGCCTTTGATCGTTTTGCTTCACGCACAGATCTACTGTTTAACTTAGAAGAAATTCAAGCCTATGGAGGTAAAGTTCAAAAAGATCGTGCCTCTGGGCAGACTGATCTTTTTGGTCTCATGGGTGATGCTGGTGCGATTCCTGAACCCACCCTTCAAGAATCCCCTACTAAGGTCTCAGAAAAAGAGCAGCTACTCTGGGAACGTGACCTTATGGGGCTCTATCTTTCCGCTCATCCTCTTGATAAATACGACCTCTATTTTGAAGAAAACACTCATCCGTTCACAATGGTTACTGCAGAAAATGATGGCAAGCAAGTAATTGTTGGTGGTATTATTACTGGTATTCGTACGATTCTTACAAAATCAAACACCAAAATGGCCTTCGTTAAAATTGAAAGTAAGACAGCAGAGACTGAATTTATTGTTTTTCCATCACTATACGAGCAGGAAGGATCAAAGTTAGTCATAGATAATATTATTAAAGTTACAGGCCGAGTTAATGCTAGGGATAAAGATGGTAATATGACCTCTGATGTAAAAATTATCGCCGACTCTTTCTCCGTTGTTTCGGATGAAAAACTCGAAAATTATCAATCTACTGGCACCAAGCTTGAAGAACCCAAGGATGCACCTAAAAAAGAATTTAAACGCAAAAAGTCCGTAGTTCCTGAGAATATCGCATCCAGGTTGTCAAATGACAAGAAAGACGACCAAAAGTCTAATAATAACAAAGACGACAAGGTTAAGTCCACGTCAAATAGTTCACAAGAATCACCAGAGGAAACTGTTCGCCGTGTGATTACGCCGCCAAAAGACCCTAGATCACAAAAACTCTTTGTCCTAATCGAAAATCCCGAAGATACTGAAAAGTTAACTCGTATTCGTCAACTTTGTGATGATAATCCAGGTTTCCAGGAGATCATTCTTGTTTTGAAAGATGAATCGGGTAAAAAACCTCTACGCATGCCATTTCGCATCGATGCTTCGTCTGAATTAATTGAACCCCTAAAATCTCTTGTTGGAGAATCTGGCGTGGTTTTAAAATAACTTTTTGCCTCTAGTATAGGCTTAACAAAATAGTATTTTTGAAATGATTATGCTAAAATAACACAAAAGAAGGTGGGAAGTGGATAAAATAACAAATTTTCTGAATGCAAAAATTTCTGGCTTAGTAACCAATAAGCCTGAGGTTCTGGCGGCTTATTCTAGAGACGCTAGTATTTTGGAAATTATGCCAAAAATTCTCTGTCTTCCTCAAAATGTTGAAGATATACAATATCTCTTACGTTTTGCTAATGAACTCGCCAAAAAAGGCTACCAACTGCCAGTAGCGGTGCGCGGCTCTGGCTTGGACCAAAGCGGCGCCGATCTGACAGAAGGCATGGTAATTTCTACCGAAAAACTTGATCAAATCCAAGAAATTGATGATCGAGCCAGATTGGTGCGAGTACAGGCCGGAGTGACCTTGGGACAGTTAAATTCTGCACTTGCTCTTTTTGGTCTTCGCCTACCGATCGAGGCGGATCCTAGAGAGACCATCGGGGGACTAGTCTCTAATTTTTATACGGATAAAATTGCAAAAAAATATGGCAGCATCTACTACTACGTGGATCGACTTGAGGCAGTACTTTCAAATGGTGAAGTTTTTCAGTCACAATCTCTCAATCCCTACGGTTTGAAAATTGCCAAAAAACAAGAAAATTTTGTTGGGAAGCTTTACCAATCAGTTGAAAAAATAATCAACGAATCGCATGAGCAGATTAGTGACATAAAGAAAAACAACCATGCACGCACAGGTTTTCATATGATCACTGAAGTCCAGCCATCATCTCGTGAATTTGATCTTGCCCCTCTCTTTTTTGGCGCACAAGGTGCTCTTGGTGTGATTACGGAACTTATCCTTAAAGTTGTACCAGCTTCTCGTCCAACCAAACAGGCTCTTCTGGGGTTTACGAATCTCAAGGATACCCTTGCATTTATGACAGAGTTAAAAAAACTTCAGCCACTCCGCATCGATTTTTACGACCAGAGGATTATTTCCTCCGTAGACCTCCCGCAATTAGTTGAGAAAGCCGAGCATCTCTTGAAATCAAAATACCTCGTATTGACCGAGTTTGATGACCATTATTTTAAAAATTTAAGCAATTTAAAGAAATTAAAGAATCTAAACTTCGACAGGTCACTAGCAATTATTGATCAGCCTGAAATCGCGAAGATTGTTGCCCAAATTAAGAAATCTCTAGAGATATATAGGAATGATAGTACTGTAGTGGAACGAGTCATCCTTGCCGACCGTTCATATATTCCAGAAACGGAGTTTTATTCGTTCATCGATAGTATGTCTACACTTGAAAGGATTTTTGACCAGGAATTACCAATTTTTGGCTCTTTTATGACAAATCTATATTCTGTGCGTCCTAGTTTTGACCTGTCTCAAGTGGCCGATCGTAAGCAGGTTTTACGTTTCTTGCAACAATATAGTAAATTAGTTGCCGATTCGGGCGGCAATCTCTGTGGTGGGTCGGCTGAAGGCCAGGTTCAGGCCTTAATGGTTAATCAGGTTACACCAGCAAAGACTCTCGATCTTTATCACCGCATCAAAACCTTATTTGATCCTGAAAATATCTTAAATCCCAAAATCAAACAAGGCGCCAACCTTGCAAACCTCGCACGTTTTATGCGAATCTCGCCTCAAATTGGTTTAATTCGTCAAGATTAAGGCATTATTTAAACGATTCACTATCTCTAATTGATCCCTATACGTGATCTAAAAAGCACAACTGCGTGCTATAATAAAGATATGAAAGTTACTACAAAGAATCTATCCGAAACCAAGGTTGAGGTTACCGTAACCCTTGATCAGAACGATCTCAAGGTCGCAGAAGATCAGGCCATCCTCCGCCTATCCAAAGAAATCCACGTTCAGGGTTTCCGTCCAGGTAAGGTACCTGCTGAAATTGCAAAGAAAAATATTAATCCAAACGATCTTGCCAGTACTACTGCCGATATCGCTGTTAGACGTACTGTACCAAAAGCCTTTGACGAAGCAAAGAATATCCCATTAGTTATTCCTAATGTTGACATCGTTAAATTTGTTCCAGGTGAAGTTCTTGAATATAAGGCCGTTGCAGAAATTGTCCCAGATATCAAACTCGGAGACTACAAAAATCTTAAGGTCAAACGTGAAGAATTTAAAGCTACAAAAGAAGATATCGATGATGTTCTTGCTCGTGTTCGTAGCGCCTATGCTGAAAAACAAGTAGTCAAACGTGAAGCAAAGATGGATGACGAAGTAGTTATCGACTTCGAGGGTAGTCTAAATGGTGAAAAATTTGAAGGTGGTGCCGCTAAAGATTTCCGTCTAAAGCTTGGCTCACATCAGTTTATCCCAGGCTTTGAGGAAGGTATTGTTGGACATAATTCTGGTGATCGCTTTGATCTCGAATTAACCTTCCCCAAAGGTTATCATGCAGAAAAACTAGCAGGACAAAAGACTGTCTTTAACGTTCTCTTGAAGCAGATTAGTGAATTCATTCTTCCAGAATTAAATGACGACTTTGCCAAAAAATGTGGCCCATTCCAGACCATGGATGACCTTAAAAAGGATATCGAGTCTAATTTAACTGAACAAAACAAGGTAAAATCTGATGAAAAATTCAAAGATGATCTTGTTAACGAGTTAGTCAAGAAAAGTAAAATCGCTGCACCTGAAGTTCTTATTGAAGACCAAATTCGCTTTATTAAACAAGATATTGAAGCTAATGCAAAGGCTCAAGGCTTATCTTTTGAAGATTATCTTACCCAAACTGGACAATCTGAGGATGACTGGAAGAAACAGATAAAAGAATTGGCGGAAGCTCGCGTAAAAGCTTCTCTCGTCCTTCAAATGGTAGCTCGTGAAGAGAAGATTGACATTGAAGATGAGATTGTTGACGCTAAAATCAATGAACTTCGTGAAGTTTATAAAAAGTCTAAGGAAGCTTTAAATAATCTAAAGGATAATAATGTCCGTCAAGATATTAAAAACCGTATGGTTATCGAGAAAACTTTAAACTACCTAGTTGAAGTAAATTCCAAGACTGACAAAGAATCAAAATCCGAAAAAGCTGACAAAAAATCTAAGTAGGCTTTATACTAAAAACCTGGCTAGAGTGTCACAACTGGCACTCTAGTTTTTTGTTAAATCCAAAATATGTATTAGCGTCCGACGCTTGAACTCGCTAAGATCATCTATCACGATACGGATAGTTTTGAGCCAGCTCTTAACGATGAAATTAATTCCGATAATTTTCGCATCAATATCTAACATTCTCGTCCAGTCATTATTAATACAGGCACCACCAGCAAATTTATTATGCCCGACAATCTTGATACAAAAGAAAACTTGGACAAAATCACAAAATACTAGTATTATAAATAATAAGCATAAATAAAATGAAAACAGAGAATTAATTATGTTAAATCATGAAGGTCTACCACTAAAGGCTCAGGATAATTCACAAGAATCTTATAATTCTATTCAGAATGAATCGGAGTATCAAAAAGAACTTCAGCGAAAAAGAGCAAATGCTATCTATTCTAGTGTTCTCACATTAATTAGCTTTCAGGAAAGAAAAACTCCGGACGCAAAGGAACCTTTGGTTACTCCGTATTATGAAAAGGCTTTAAGAACTCAAAAACAGGCCGAGCAGGCTGCTAGAAAAGAAGCACTTACAACCGGCGAACCAATGAAGAAAATCGAAAAGATTCCCAGTGAAAACCCAAAAGATAGAAAGAATTATGCTTATCTTGAACGTCTTGATCTGGCAATCGAGCGTGGCGGTAATAAACTTGAACAGCGTATCTGGCAAGAGTCAATTAAGAACTTTGCGCCAATTATTGAAAAAGAGAATATTACAAAAAAATCATGGGAGAAATTGGAAGAACAATTTCATAAAGATCGTAAGGAGAGTGGACTGCCACCAGTTGAATATTTGGAATCTTATAAGGAGAAAGATTATAAAAAGCTTCGACAGGGTCAAGTCGATACTTTAGCTAAATGGACAGAATATCTTAGTAATAAAGAAGCACCATTTCCAACTTGGTTCAAGGTTTATGCTTTTGATGGGATTACTAGAATAGGTGCATATGACAGTAAAAATGGTCGATATGAAAAACGCAACAACACTACAATTGCCCCCTATCCAGACGTTAATCCTGCCGTCCTTGCCAACACTTTTAATGCAGTTAACGTTTTTTATGGACAAGATAGAGATAAGTGGTTTGATGAACATATTGCTGATGATGAACTGAACGCGGTTGTAAAACTAGGAAACTTTGGTAAAATTTATACCCACTTCTTTAATGAAGCATATGAGCCCCTTCCTACTCCCGAACGTACCGAAGATATAAAGGGGCAATGGTTTGATTTTTATCCAGGTGACGAAGAGCAGTTAGCTGAAGCTTCTCGTGGCACCCCTTGGTGTATTGCAAATACGGCTTATGGAAAAAATTATTTACATACTAACGATGAAAATATTACTAATAATCAGTCTAGATTTAAGCTTTTTAAATTAAAAAACGATAGTAGTATAGACGGAATGTCGAAAACCGCCTGTGCTTCTATTCGCTTTGATACGCAAGGAAGAGTGGCGGAAGTATCAGGTTTAGCGAATGGTGGTAGTCAGGCCATCGAAGACTCCCTAGTTCCTATTGTTGAACAGGAGGCTTTTAAATATCCTCTTAACCCAAAAAAAGATTTTAAAGAAAAATTCAGGGACAAAAAAGAGCTTATTAGGTTGCAGGATAAAGCAAAAAAAGGTGAAGACCTCACTCTTGACGAGTATGCATTTTTATACGAAAAAAATCATGAAATTCTTACTTTAGATACTTACGGGGGTCCCGATCCGAAAATTGCAGAACTAAGAAATAT